>PVMK01118654.1_pt1 | contig 21090 bp, 24 predicted proteins | sample 1853481 | NCBI WGS metagenome assembly PVMK01 (sample SAMN08533507, study PRJNA380276) | Marine sediment metagenome, whole genome shotgun sequencing project.
AACTCAATTATTGGTGGCCCTGGGCTCGGCGGTGGCATCCGGCTGCATACCCTGCCTTGAGAGCATTACCGGCATGGCCCGTGCTGAAGGCATAGATGAAAAAAAGATGCGGGCCGCCGCCATCATCGGCCAATTTGTCAAAGATCAGCCGGCAAACAATATAAAGGCAACTGCCGACGAGCTTTTAGGCACCCATCTTCAGGCGGCATCTTCGCAAGCCGGGTGTCCCATGGAATCGGAGGAGGCAGCGGCGGCAGCGGAAGGCGATCGTAATGAAACCCATAAGGCATGTGCATGTTCATAACCGCTGAGCAAAGGTTAATTATGGCAAACCATTTGTGAATGCAATTGAATCCGACAATCCGGCATGTTGAGATATGAAATGGTTATCTCAGGTTTTTGAAAACGTCAATATCGCTGATACGTTGGATACCATAACTTTTATACCGCTTTCCATCATAATGTTCTAAATTACGGAATTGGGGCATAAGCGATTGTACGGTTGTAGAAAAAAACGTTTGAATACCGCAACGTTTTTTTGACAACCACTATAGACAGCACGAGAGATGGTAGATGAATTTTCTATCAGAATGCGAGATGAGGAGTCATACCTGGTCCGCTTTAAGAGATAAAAAGTTGGCTCAGGTCCGGTGGAGCAGGAAAATCAGAATTAATTTAAATATTTTTATACATTATTGTGTCGTATCGGGTCAAATAGAATTGATACACAACATAAATCCCCTGGTTTGACATCGTAAAGCACAATAACTATTCTTTAATATTGGGATCAATTAAGATTGACTGGAATAGATGGGAGGTGACATTAATGAATAAAGAGAAAAAAACAAAAAAAGATAAGAAGGATAAGGGCATAGAAAAAAAAGCAAATCCCAATCTTTGTTGTTGTTACGTTATAGATCCATGTGGGTGTTATGTTGATCCATGTGGGAGTTATATTAGTTCATCGTGCTGTTGCTAATTTGATTTTAACAATTTGAATGATTGAGATTTTGGCCTAATCCTTTGTTTTAATTTAGAGCTACTTCAAATATGTGAGCTGAAATCAGGTCAATAATCCTGATAAAGAAATGAGGCGGTTGCAATCTTTTGCATTCCGCCTCTCTGTTTTTTAGAATTTGATATGCTAAGGGCTGATGTTGATATTCCAATCGTGGGCCATAATGAAAAATAAAAGCCACCATAACAGCAATACCCGGTTTATTACGGTGCACCACGCCAGCGCGCTGCGAATGATTTCAATGGTTATTATTCCCCCTCTTTTGGTTTATTCACCTTTACAATCACCAGGGTAATGTCGTCCTCTGATTTCTGGCCTTCGGCGAATTGATTGATTTCATTGTAAACCGCATTGAGGATATCATCGGCACCTGCTTTGGCGTTTTGACGGATGATTTCTTTAAAGCGCGGCTTGCCGAACATGGCCCCTTTTTTATTAAACGCCTCCCATATGCCGTCGGTGCCGATGGCGATGATCTGTCCGTTTGTTAACCCCTTGCGATGGTTTTCGGCATATTCAAAAGCATCATTGACACCCAGGGCGACCCCCGAACCCTTGAGGTCTTCAAACGTGTCCTGTTGCGGGTCATAGAGGATGGCGGGATCATGGCCGGCCCGCACCCAGTCGATGTGGTCTTTTTGCAGGTCCACGGTCAAATAAAAAAGCGTCATAAACCGGCTGGTTTCAAGTACATCCCGGGTCAAGTGACGATTCATGGCGGTGATGATTTGCGACATGGTCCCGGGCTGAGAGGCGCGCATGCGTAAAAATGCCCGCGCCGATGTCATCAGCAGCGCGGAGTCCACCCCATGGCCGGTGATATCGCCCACCACTACGGTAAAAGGGCCGTCCGGATTTTCACGGCGCCACAAAAAATCAAAATAATCACCGCCGATTTCATCGCAGGATACATTCCTGCCGGCGATGTCCAGCCCGGGTACATCCGGTTTGCTCTGAGGAAGCAGGCTTTTTTGCACTTCACCGGCCAGTGCCAGGGCCTTTTTATGCTCGGTCATATCGGTTACGAAGGCCATGTTGCCGATGACCTCGCCCTGATCGTCCCTGAGGGTGTTGCCGTGTATTAAAATCGGCACATGGCGGCCGTCTTTGGCCACCACGGTTCCCTCAAACTCCCGGTATTCTTTGGCCAGGATCTCCTCCCGGTTGGCCATCATGAACTGCCTGAACTCATCAGAAGCCAGATCAAGGGGGGTTTTGCCCAGAATTTCTGCGCGGGAATAGCCGAGCATGTGGCAATAGGCGTCATTGACATCGGTGATTTTCAAATCTTCATCCATGAGGATAAATCCTTCACCGGCGGTTTCCACAATCCGGCGAAATTTTTCTTCGCTTTTGCGCACCTCTTCTTCGGCCAGCTTGCGGCTGGTAATATCGACCAGCAGGCCCTGATTAAATATTTTGTTTCCCTGATCGTCGCGCACCACCGAGGTCTGGTCTTCAACCCAGCGGACCTGGCCGTCTTTGGTCATCATCCGGTAAAACTGGGTATATTCTTCCGCGTCTTCTTCGGCATATTGCTTGATTTCTTCACCGAGGCGCTCCATATCATCGGGATGGACGATATCTTTAAAATAAATCTTTTCTTCAAGGAACTCCTGAGCCGTATACCCCATCTGGCAGATGTTGTCGGAAACATACACCAGTCGGGGTTTATCGCCGGCCACCCGCCGAAACAGAATCACCGGGCTTTTATCGATGATCACCTGGGCCAGGCGAAGTTTTTCCTCGGTGCGGCCACGCTCCCGGCATTCTCTTTCAAAGGAAGTGGCGCGCTCTCAAATTGTTTTTTAAGGGCCTTTAATTCACCGCATGAGTTCGTCTTTTGTTTTGTTTTTATCAGATATCATTGTCTTATCCCTTTGATTTTAGACCGTTTTCAGGAGAGCCAATTTCTACCCCTAAAAGGGGTGGCTTGTAACATGACTCTGTAAGGCTCAAGCCCGAAGACTATAGGTTGAAGCTATTGAGGCACTGCTCAGATCCCGTGCTATTTGGCAGGCACAGTGGCCTGCCCTACGAGTAGGGTCGGTCACCGTGCCGACCTGAACTCAAAAATGTTTTTATTTAAACTAGTACCTGAGAATTGAGGAGTCAAGCATTACAAAAAAGTGACTAATCCGCCGAAATGCCAGGCGGACAAGAGTGAACTAAAGTTTGAAGTGCCTAAAGCCCGCCTCGCGTTCCGGCTTTTTTTAAAATGACAGTATGCCTTAATTTTAGGCATTTTAGGCACTTCAAACTTTAGGCATTTGCTTTTAATAACCCCCGTTTCAGCAAAACATCCGCCGCACGGGCGAAGCCCTTGCGCGGTTGGAATTTCAAAACCCAGGGAATCGGCAATGCGGTCCAGGATGTTAAATAGGACGGTAACATGAATGGCATCTTCGATGGCCTCATCACTGAGACCTTCAGCGCGCAGGGCGTCAATATCTGCGGATTCGATTTGATCCGGCGTCAGGGTCAGTTTTTCGATCAGGTTCAATGCCGCCCGCAGTTTTTTATCGATGGGGGCGGTACGCCAGTCAGCTAAAACCGCCCGGGTGACCTCATCGCCCAGTGCCTTTGACGCGACCGCGCCATGGATGCGGGTTCAAAAGGGGCATTCGTTTGCCCCTGATACAAAGGCGGCGAAAAGCTCGCGTTCACCCACCGACCACTCCGAGGGGCCTCGCATGACGGCGTTCAGATAGCGGCCGTAGTGGGAACCGAAAAACTCCGGGCGGTACCAGAGCGTTCGAAGCACATCGGGGAGCGCGTTCGCCGAGTTTAAGGCCGATCAGGGCCAGGATCAGTTTTTTGGAGAGCTTTTGGCCGCTTTTCAACTTTTTTAAGACGCATCGGTGTCTCCTTTCATGGCCGTAATGCCGCGCTTAAGTCGGGCGATTCCGGCTCCCAGAGCCGCGCTTAATGTCAGTTCAAAAATTGCATCCTCCGAATAGCCGGCGTCGCGCAGGGCCTCGATATCCGCATCGATCACTTTGTAGGCATGCCGCGCAATCTTATCAACATACGTAACGAGTTCTTCAGCTAATTGAACGTCACTTCCTGATGAGCGACCTGCGTGAGCGGCGGCTCGTTGCTCCACCGCCCGGCGCAATTCGGGGTCACTGTCCCCCCGGCTGTTGAGCACGCTGTCCACCAGCGTTTGAATTTTTCCGGCGTGGCGCCGAAGTTTTGAAGCGCTGTCATTCATGATAATCACCACCCCTGTTTATCAATTGTTTTCTTTAAACATCCGCGCCTGAATTTCCACCCCCGATTAGACCGGTCGGTCTAATTTTAATAAAAGATATCCGCTGTCCTGTTTGGTTGTAGAATCACTTGGGATCACTTCTTTAAGATGTAATCAAAAATAAATTTACGGTGATTTTTAAGGGGAGCCAGGCTTTGGGTCAGCTTCATCTGTATGATGGCCCCATGCCAGCCGGCGACGATAAAACTGGCTGTGTCTCTGATATCTAAATTTTTCAGTATCTTACCGTCCCTTCTGAGCGACTGCCAGCACCCGGCTGTAAGCGTCGACCATCATATCGATGGCTTCGCTGAGCTTTTTGCGAAAGGCCGGGCTTAGGTCCCCCATTTCCTGGGCGAGATTGCCGATGGGGCAGCCGCCTGCATAATTTTGGGACTCAAAGTATTCCATGAATGCGGTTAAAAACCCGTATATCCGGTTGAGCGGTGAAACCGTGGTGTCTTCCAGCGTTTCTTTGGCAATCCGCTTAAAGTGGGCCGAAAAATAATCAATAATTTGAAGCCCAAAGTCGTCTTTACTTTTGAAATAATTATAAAAAGACCCTTTGGGCACACCGGCGGCATTCAGAATTTCCTGGATTCCGGTATGGTTAAATCCTTTGCGATGAATAATTTCGGCGCCGGTTTCAATGATTCTGTCTCTGGTGTTTGGTTGCATGCACATAGTCATCCTGTTTTGGTTAAACTGCGAGAAATTTATCGTTTATAAAAATAAATAGACCGGTCGTCTTGGATTGTCAAGCTTTTTGGGCTTGCCCTTTGATCAAATAAACGAGATGAATACGAGATCTGAAAACATACAATTAATTTTGCTAGATACTTGACAATTACTTTACAAAAGATATACTATTTAAGTAAGTACTAAAATACTTAAAAGGATAACGGGTAAGGGCATGAATTTAGAACCTTCTGAAATGTTTAAAGCGTTGGCTGTTGAAACACGGGTTAAAATAATCGAGCTGCTAAAATCCGAGGGTCCCATGGGGGCTAAAAAGATTGCAGAACGGGTGGGTGTCACGCCGGCAGCGGTGTCTCAGCATTTAAAAATCTTGCGCCAGGCAGGTTTTGTCAGAAGCGAACGCAACGGCTACTGGATACCCTATTCAATTGACGAAGAAGCGCTGGAAAATTGCGGGGAGGCATTAACTGAAATCTGTACCTGTGGATGCCAGGGAACCGGTAATTTTAAAGAAAAACAGCTGGAAGATTCAAGTTTGGAATCTCTTATGAAATACGAGCGCGAAATCAAAAATGAGCTTAGAATAATCCGCGATCGGATAAAGGAACTTGAATCCAGCTAAAATTTTTTAAGCAAAAATTTAAGTGATTGCTAAAATACTTAATCAATAACCGAAAAGGAGGTGATGAGCATGGCTGAGAAAAAGGGTAATTGCGGCTGCGGCTGTATCGGGCAGAAGCCGACGAATCAGAAAGCCCCGCAAGGCAAAAAAAAGCCTAAAAAGTCCAGGTAATTGGAGCTGAAAAGCGATGGTTAAAAGCGGGCAGAAGATAAAGCGCATGAGACGATGTGGCGATATCCTCTGCCCCATTATTTAACTTATTTTTTGACAGATGAGCCGATTAGTTGTCAGCGGCGACACATGTGACCCGCATTGATGTCCGGCAGGAGATGATGCCATTCAATCTTCTCCAGTTGGGTTGACCACAGCTCGCCATTGGAAAGGACCGCCAGCAACTCTTTATCCACCTGATAAAAGCGTTCCACCATGTGCTGCGGCCAGGGAATTGCCATGCCCTTGGAGGCCGAATGCCAGGTTTGACCCCCGTCGTGGGATTCCTCGATGCGCCCGTTGCGGGACACGCCGTCAGCCGGACCGAATAGGATATGCTCGGGGTCATCAGGGTCAACCCACACGGCCCGGCAGTAGCAGGTGTACAGGAATTTCCAGTTCCTGCCGCAGTCAGCGGAGCGATAAAGCCCGCCGCCGGTTGCGGCGGTCACCAGATCCGGGGAAGAGGGGTGCACGCCGATTGAGTGCACATCGGGGTGTATCAGGGTTCCCAGGGCACGATCCATATCCGGGTTGCCGTCACTGCCTTCAACCAGTTGCCAGTTGTTGCCACTGTTGTTGGAGATCAGAAGGCCGCCTACCTCAACAGCGGCAAACACGCGTGCCAGTTCAGCACCGAAGCTGAAGACGGCAAATCCGCGCACGCAGCCCGCTTCGGGCGAGTAGGGCAGAAACCAGCCGGATTGATCACGTAAATTTTCGACCTCCGGACACCCAGTCCACGTTTCGGCACCATCGCCGGAAACAAAGATGGCGGCCGGTTCCGTGCCGGCCAGCGCAAACGGCAGGTCCCCGGTCGAGCAGGCCAGCCAGCGCACATGCCGGATCGCAAGATGGGTGTCGGCTTCCGTCCAATTTTTACCGCCGTCGACGGAGCGCCAGATACCATCTTTTATGCCGGCCAGAACCAGGTCCTCACAGGCAGCCACACTCGTTACCGCTTGCCCATGCAATGCCTCACCGACCGTGGTCCAGACCCTCCCTGCGCGACGGGCAATGAACACGCCGTTTGTGGTGGCAATGTATAAGCGATTTACCATTTTTTGTTACCTTAATTTTCCAATATCGCTTCTGCGTCGATGGTGATTTCCACCATATCGCCGACTACGATACCGCCTTTTTCCAGGGCAGCACTCCAGCTGACACCAAAGTCATGGCGATTGATTTTCGTTTTGGCAACAAAGCCCGCTCGAGTCTTAGGCCCTTTGTCCTCGCCATCCTCCCACCAGGGAGTTTCCCATTTTCCCAGGTAGAAGACATTCAATGTGGTCTCGTGTGTGACTCCCCGAATCGTTAAATCTCCGGTAACTGCATAATCATGGGCGCCGGTGAGTTCAACTTTTTTACCTTTGAAAGTAATTTCCGGATAGTTTTCGGCATCAAGAAAGTCCGCACTGCGCAGATGGTCGTCGCGCTCCGTTTCACCGGACCAGATTCCACGAGCTTCGATTTTTATCTCCATCGAAGAACCCTGTGGATCTTCCGGATCAAACTCAAGTGTACCGTGAATATTTTTGAAATGCCCGCGTACATAGGTCACCATCATGTGCCGCACGCTGAACTCAGCTGCGGTATGCCCGGGTTCGAAAGTCCATTTTGCCATAGCAATTTCCTCCTTATTTTGGATGATTATTTCGTTTTCCGGCGCCGTCCGTAAACCTTTTGACAGCCCAGTGGTTGAGATGAACTGCAGGCCCGGGACTATGGATAATCCAAATTTTCAGCAGGGCATACCCCGCCGTCTTACCAGCCGGCTTATTTACCCGTCCATCGCAGCCAGATCGCGGCGGTCCATCCCCATATAGCGTTAAATACCACCACAAACAGGGGCGTGAGCAGGCCAAGGTCAACCCCCATCATGCCTTTGTTGGCTTTCATCGGGAAAATCACGAAAAGCTGCACCAGGGTCGGACCCAGGCTGAAAATAAAACCCCGGGACCAGATGCGCGTCTTCAACATCGGCAGAAGAAACAACAACCCCCAGATGCCGCCCCACACCAGTCGGGGATATAGCCATGCCGGGGAGAGCTGCGGGGAAATTTTTACCCCCAGAGCCGCTGTAATTCCAAGATCTCCGAAGATCCAGACCGCCAGGCTGTTGAGCAAACCGCCTAAACAGCCCGCCGCAAACACCAGACTTATATTCCTGGCTAAGTTACGCATTTAGATTTCCTCCTTGGCTTTGAATACCGTTCGCTTAGAATAATCATCCTGGCGGCCTAAGTCCAAAAAAAGAATTTCAAAGAAATGGCATAATTTCATTAGCGGCCCTATTTCACATACAAAATGCGGCGCATTAAAATTCTCGTATAATATGCTTGCTTTTTTTAAAAAGGGTGTTATGATTTAAGTAATCAATAAAGGCTCGCTCTTAATTGGCGGGCCGGTTTCGTTCTAAAGGAAAGATCCATTTGTCAAAGTGGCATCCTGAAGTATGGAACTATGAGAATTATTTGAAAGGAGGATGTCACAATGGCTAGTGGAATCGTAAAATGGTTTAATAGCAGCAAAGGCTATGGCTTCATAGAGCAAGAAGATGGCCCGGATGTATTTGTTCATCATTCAGGAATCAATGCAACCGGTTTCAAATCTCTTTATGAAGGCGACAGCGTTACTTTTGACATTGAGCAAGGCCCCAAAGGTCCTGCGGCAACCAATGTAACTGTGGCCTAACCGGCTGTTTCAAAGCTAAAAAAGGGCATTCCGTCGAATTGCGAGGGAATGCCCTTCCTTTTTGGTTTCAGCAAGCCACCACAACATGTCGTTCCTCATCCCAACTCAATTCAGCCCGGTCTTCTGCAAGGCACTGATTATTCGCTCCCGGTCCGCGGGATTTTTGTAAGGTATCGTCTAATTGTTGGGCTGGAGATGAATCGCTCAATTTTGCGGATTTGTAACTTGCATCAAAGATCCCTGTTGCGCTTTACCGTCAGCTTAATTTCAGGTCAAGCCGATCATTCCAGGATTTCAAGGACGATGCGCTTTTTTGCTTTTCCGGATGCTGCGCTCAATATGGTTCGGATCGCCTGAGCCGTCCTGCCGTGCTTACCGATAATCTTCCCCATATCTTGCTTTGCGACTTTGAGTTCCAATATCAAAGTCTGACCACCTTCAACTTCAGAAACCGTTACCTGATCCGGCTCGTCAACAAGTGCCCGTGCAATTTCGCTGATCAAATCTTTCATAGCTCCAGGTCCTTTGTTAGCTGTTAAGTATTAAGGTATCCCGAGCATCGAGGATTTATCTGAGATTCCGCTCTATTTGGTCAGGCCACAGCATATCTAAAGTTCGGCCATATGTCAAAAAAAAGAAAACCTAGCGGGGGAATATTTTTAAAAATTTAATATCTGCACGTGACCTGGAAGGGATGGATCGGGTTGTAAAAGGTGAGCGGGTGCTGTATGAACCGAAAACTGCGGCGGATGCAATTGGGCAGTCCGGAAATTTCCCGGCCGGGCATTTGAACTGAAATGTTTATACCCGGGCATAACAACGGGCGGCTCATGCGAGTCGCCCGTTAAGGAGGAGAACAGATGAAGGTCTGTAGGCTGCAGAAGAACACCTGTTCGCTATTAAAAGCTAAGACCTTGTAATGATATGTCAATAAAGAAGGGGCCGCTCACAAAATCGTGAACCACCCCAAGGTATACCGTCAAAGCATCGATGTGCTTACTTTAAAAATTTGTATTTTTCAATTTACACCGCGACATTTCGGAGATGGAATGCGATTATTTTATGTGCATTCTCTCCTCCGCTAGCTAGCCAGGCAGCCATATTGCGAATTTCTATTTATCAGGACAAACATCATCCAGCCAAAGTTCCTGGCCACCGATTGTAAAATCATTGATGGTTCCATCCAAATCCATGGTTCCATACCAGTTGTTTCCTTGCTGATTGGCATTAACTGTAATTTGCACACCACTAATCGAACTGCCATTTAAGTCGACAAGGTTTGCCACATTTTGGAAGGTACCGTTTACTTTAATGTTATTATTTCCTCCCAATTCGCCAAACTTAAGTGAAATTTTATTTACGGGATAATCAAATTGGAAATTTAAGTTGACATTATTCGCATTCAGGTCATTGCTGGATCCCTGTGCAAAATTCCTGTCATCCACCTTTGCTCTTCCGGAAGTCGTCCAGGTACCGTTTGACCACTGGAATTGTTCTACCGAAATGTCCGCCTCAGATGTTGTTATCGTGTCTCCAACATCATAGGTGTTACCGGGTGTCAGGTTTGAAAATTTAACGCAACAACCGGAAAGGAATACAATGGCTGTTGTTGTGAGTATCAGTATCATCATTGAGCGCATAATTCGTTTCCTCCTTTCCATAAGAAGAGATTGCTGTTTTTATTACAAATTTAATAATATTTAAAATTAAGGGTAGAAAAGTAGTTGTCAATTTCCAAAATCCTCAAATGGAATGCCTGGCACTCATTCCACCGGGGCGTCTGACACCTGACACCTCATTTATACATAAGTGTCACCGCTGTACAGTTTTTCATAACGGGAGTAGCTTTCCATCAAGCGATCCCCCAGCATTCCGGCAAGGCGCTGAAAAAAAATAAGGCCATTCACCGGGTCTTTTTCCAGAAGCTTTTTCAGATCGTCCCGGTGAAGTTTGCGCACCGTCGTCTGCGCGACGCATGCTGCGGTGGATGAAAAAGCATCACGGTCCACCAGGCTTGACCACCCGAACGTCTCGCCGGGGCGGCTGACGATATGGATGACATGACCGGTCTCGCCTATTTTCAGGTGAACACGGCCGATCAACAAAAGATAGGCGTGATTTGCCGGATCTCCTTTTTGAAATAGAATATCGCCTTGATCATGTTCTTCTTTTACCGAAGCAGCCGTGAGTCCATCCACAAAATCCTTGGCGACCCCCCGCGTCAGATCTACCTGCTGGATATACATGTTTTTTGCTCCTTTGAAAAAACCCCTTTGCTCACGTCGAGAAATGGGGTTTCTTTCTTCATTTTATGGATATCTGGCTTTCGGGTTTAACCCAATGAACCTTTACGCCGTTAAACTTTTTCCAAAATAGATCTAGGCCGCAAACGCACACTTATCCCAGGCTTCCGGGTGCCGGGTCAACAGGTCCGTGTTTTTTGCCATAAAACAGGTGATCAGATCGGCTATTTTGTCACCGTCCTCTTCTAAAGCAAAATGCCCGGTATCGAGAAGATGAAACTCGATGTTATTAAGATCACGTTTGTATGGATGTGCGCCTTCTTCGGGGAAGATGTAGTCGTTCTTCCCCCAGACAATTAATGTAGGCGGCTGATACTCACGAAAGTAAGCTTGCCACTTTGGATACAGCGGTGGGTTTGAACCATAATCGTAGAACAGTTGCAACTGGATGTCTTTGTTACCGGGTCTCTCCAACAGATACTGATCGTTGAACCAGTTTTCAGGTGCGATGGTCTCCGGATTTCGGACACCATTAGTATACTGCCATTTTGTGGCTTCGATGTTCAGCAAGCTTTCTCTCAGCGCATCGGCATTTTTTTTTGACCTCTCCTTCCAGTAGGCTTTTATCGGATCCCAGAATTCCCGCAGGCCCTCTTCATATGCATTGCCGTTTTGGATAATCAACGACTCTATCCTTTCCGGATGCTTCACTGCAATGCGATATCCCACGGGAGCACCGTAATCCATCATGTACAGGCTATATCTATGCAGACCCAGCTTCTCCGTGAATCGGTCAATAATCTCGGCAATGTTGTTAAAGGTGTAGTCATACGCTTCAATACCAGGCATCGAGCTGTTGCCGAAACCGGGATAATCCGGGGCGACCAGGTGAAATCGGTCTGACAGCATCTGGATCAGGTTTCGAAACATGTGAGATGAGGTGGGGAAGCCGTGCAGCAGCAAAATCGTTTTTTCATCCCTGGGGCCTGCTTCCCGGTAATGGATATCCAGGCCATCTACTTTCAAAGCCCTGTAAAAAGTCCTATGTTGATTTTGTGTTTCCATGACATTATCCTTCGCTTGTATATAATGCTCTTATTCAGAGCCGTGGGTATTCAATTTGTTAATCGGGTTAAAAACCTGTATTAGATTGTTAAGACTAAAAATAGTGCCTTACCGCCGCCGTTTTGTTTGAAAAATCAAACCACCTATTTTTATGCGACTTTTATGAACTAGAGGGTAATGATGAATCGTTAAATGTCAAAAAACGGCTGTCTGTTGTGAAATCGTTCGGCTATCGGGTAAAAAACAATACATAAATTTCAATTGACTAATTCTGACTCCGGATGGTATTTTGAAATTAGACGCCGCGAACACCCTGCCGTCGGCTAAGCAAACCATGAAAAAGCAATCAATGCCATCTGGGAAATGCCACCAAAAATAACCATAAAAAAGGATTATATTTTAGTCGAACCTAAAGAAGGGACCGATCTCAGAGAGATACAGCAAGGCATTGCAAGGTTATTCTATGTGAAAGAGATTCCGGAACAAAATAGAATCTGGGTATTCCGGGAAGGTCCGCAAAATTTATCCCACGATGATTTGCACAGGCTGAAAGACATCATAAAACAAAACTACCCCAAAGATGCCAGGATAAACAAAACGGCGCTGGTTGTGGAATCCGGGGCGCAGTCGGGCCTGGCAGAAGCCTTTACTAAAATCGCCGAAGATTTACCCCAGACATTTAAGGTTTTCTCCAGTTTGGCGGATGCTGAGCAGTGGGTAAAAGAGTAGTAAGATATAATAAAGAATTTTCTTTCTCTCCAATTCCAAAATCCGCAATCGGAATGCCTGAAACCTGACACCTCAAGCTTTAGTCGCTTAATCCAACCCCGCATCTTCAAACAGCTTTTTCATCCCCTGTTTATGGGTAAATATCTCTTCGCGGGTAAGCCCTTCCAGCTCGTGGGGAAAAACTAGCCACTGATCGGTCTCATTAATATAATAATCCGGAACAATGTCCGTTAAATTATATTTTGGCTTAAACCAGGCAGTGGCGATACGGATGTCTTTCGGCATATTGCGACGCATCTTTGCTTTAAGGGTACCGAGTATGGCCTTAATGCTGCTTCCGGTATCAAATACGTCATCCACGATCAGGAGGCCGTCTTCCCAGTTCGCCTGCCGGATGACATATTCCAGCCCGTGGACATGTACCGTTTTGTCACGTTTTTTGATACCGTAATAAGACGAGGTCCGAATGGCGATATGATCGGTTTTGACTCCCAGATGATCCAGTATTTCCTGAACCGCAATCCCTACCGGTGTGCCGCCGCGCCATACGGCGATGATAAAACTAGGCCTGAATCCGCTTTTGAAAATGCGCAGGCCGAGCTCAAAGGAATCATTCAGCAGTTCCTGGGCGGTCAAGTAGCGTTTGTCTTCATCCATAATCAGAAAAAATGCTCCTCTTAAATGGGGTCAGATCTTTTGTCAGGACATTATATTTTCCATTTACGCTTTTTTGTCAAATTAAAAGATCCGAACTGTTTTTCTCTTCGTTTTCCAGCAAGGAAGATTTTAGCGAACATCAAGGGCGACCGGAATACGGCACACCGTAATTGTTAAGCGATACTTTATCGTAAGGCAGGCTTTCTCTAGGATGTACGGACTTGCGTTCATCCGGATAGCCGATGGCGATGATCGATTCCACCTTGATATGTGCCGGAAGGTTCAGTATTTCGGCAATATACGCTTCCGCCGTTTGCGTGTCGTTGTGTTTTCTTTCTCGGATCTGGATCCAGCAACTCCCGAGTTCAAGCGATGCGGCTGCCAGATGAATAAAAATAGACGCAATCGATGCATCTTCAATCCACACGTCACTTATTTGTGGTATGCCACATACCACGATTCCCAGAGCCGCATTTTTCAAAAAAGTCGCTCCATGCGGCTTTGCGCTGGATAGCTTTTGCAGCAAAGCGGGATCGGTAACGACAACAAATTCCCATGAATTTTTCCCCATTGATGTCGGTGCGCGCAGCACAGCTTCCACCAATGAATCGATTTTCTCGGACTCTACCGGTTTGTCCTGGTATTTTCGGATACTTCTGCGGTTTTGTACCAGCGATAGAAACATTTTTAACCTCCTGGAATTAGGGGATAATGAAAAAGCGAACAAAGAAAGGCCCGCACTTTCGGACATGTGACCATGATCGTGTTTATTGTTTGTAGCAGGCGATCCAATTTAAGAGACAGGGTTTCAAATGTCAACAAGTCAAAGACGTTCAGGCAGACCAACCGTTGTGGGTGACAATGTCCACTTGAAGATTCTGCCCCGCATCGCCTATGACGACCGCAAAGACGCTGTTATCCGGTTTTGCGGGGTCCGGACGATACTGACCACCCCCCGTCTCCATTTCCCCTCTTTTTTTTTGTCCGCAGCGGCTTTTTTTATTGCCATAAAACTAAATCTGCAATATTTAAGGACAACATCCGGCTACCATAAATTGGATTCGCTTTATAGTGGTTGTCAAAAAAACGTTCCGTTATTCAAACGTTTTTTTCTACAACCACTTATACCCCAATTCCGTAATTCGGAATATTATTATGGAAAGCGGTATAATCATTGCAGAGAGGTCTATTGTTTGAATTTTACGGTTCGGAATGGTTATCGATTTAAGGTTATTACCGGCTTCTGGGTGTTTATCACCTTTTTCCTGCTTTTGCCGCAAACATCTTTGGGTCAGGGAGTCCGTGTTGGGCCGGATGGCAAAACGTCTAAACAGAAGCTCAGTCTTCCCTTTGCTTTTTACAACGAGAGCTTCGGGTCTTCTCCGCCGCATACGTCTCCCGGTGTTGTCGGTTATCCTCAGAAGCAGTCCACACTTCTGGGAACCATGATGGCCGGGACCAAGAAATCGGCCATGGGCTTTCTGATGGGCCAGGATATTCAGATGCCCTGGGTCGAGCGCCTGTTTTTGGACCCGACCGTATCCGTTGGCTACTTTAGTGACAATGAAGTTTACATTGATGGAAAACCGAAGTTTTCCAACGAGCGCGCCGGCAGTAACGATTCCGATGAGGACAACTTTGTGAAGGGCGACGGCTGGGACAACTTTTTCCGGCTCAGATTTAAATATTTGCTGCCGATCGGAAACGGCAAGGATGATATCATCAGCACGTACCGGATCGAACGCGGACTTTTAACATCCGGCGCTGCAGGTGGGGACTCATGGAACCCGCTGGTGAGCGGTAAAACCTACCTCGAGCTGCGCCCCTTTTACCGTTCGCAACAGATCGACGGCGACAATGTTGACACTGATACCAAGACCAATGGTCTTGATTTTTCTGTTTTCTGGGACAATCGGGATTTTTTCGCCAATCCCTCCAGGGGTTTCGGTTTTAAGGGGAAGGCCTCCCGGGATTTCGGCTGGTTTGACAGCTCCGATTCCTGGACGAATCTGGAAGGCGAACTGGATTTTTATGTTCCTTTTAAATTTTCGGATTGGTTCCGGCAGGTGGTTCTGGCGCTGGATACCTGGACCTCCTACTCTCCCACCTGGGATGAGCAATCAAACTTTGAGGTAGAGAATCGGCCGCCGTCTTACACCGGCTCGACCCTGGGCGGCCTCTGGCGGATGCGCGGTTATCCCTCCCAGCGTTTCACCGACAAGGCAGCCATTTATTATGCGGCCGAGCTGCGATTGATTCCCGAGTGGAATCCTTTCGAAGGCTGGCCTAAAATTCAGAAATATGTCGGTATCCAGTGGCTGCAGTTCGTACCTTTTGTGGAAATCGGGCGTGTGGCGCCCGAATGGAGTATTAGCCGCCTGCATTCCGATATGAAATGGAATGTCGGTTTCGGCATCCGGGCCTTGGCCAAAGGAATCGTGATCCGCATTGACAGCGCCGTTTCCGATGAAGGCGGCGGAATTCAGATGATGGTCGGCCAACCCTTTCAGTTCTAATGATGGATATCCCTCTTTTGAACCCTGCACACTGCCACTAGTGTCATGTCCCACAAATATGTTGCAAAGGTCGTGTGGTATATTTTAGTGCAGTTGAGTGCTTTAAATAACACACTGCCTATGGTTTCAGGTGTCAGTGTTCAGGTGTCAGCGTTTTGGTCGCTGGCTTCTCGCTTCTGGCTGCTGGCTAGTAGCCAGTGGTCAGCGACTATCGACCCGTCTCCGACGAGTCATTCGTAGGTGAGTTTTCGGCGTAAGCTTCCTGCGGGCCTAAACCACAGGGTCGAAGACGCCCGAACTGCTCAGTGAAGTTTAGGCCAGAGACAAGAAGCAAGAAGCCAGGGGTCTGACACCTGAAACCCGACACCTGACACCTAAAATAAAACCGTGTTTTGTAAATTACTTGCGGGACACAACACTTGAGCCTTGAAGCGCTCTTTTTCGCATAATGTAAGGGTGGACAGAGGTACTCAAAAAAGGTTATCGTTATTACTTGAGACCTTAATTTCAAATTGATAGTAAATAGCTGGATGTCAATAAATGCCCGGGGGATAGGCTGTGCGCGCCGAAAGGGAGAGCCTCTGACTCCCTGCCCATGGGAACCAAAGGGGGAAAGGAGGGGCTTTTATGAAGTCACTCTTAATCGTAGCGACTGCCATGATCATCCTGGCGCTGTCTGCTAATTCAATGGCAGAGTGCGGACCCATGAACACCGGTCATAATCTATTATCCTGCATTGAAAGCAGCGATCCGGAACTCTATGGTTACGGTCTTGGTTTTATCTCAGGTGTTACCTTTGCCTATCGCGCCATGTATGACGGTGTCCTGAAGCCCGAAAAGATTTGTATTCCTAAAGGCGTTAAAATTAAGGAGGTAAAACTTGTCGTGCAGGATTATCTCTCAAACCATCCGAACAAGCTAAATGAACCCCCATGGATTCTGATTTCCGAAGCTGTCAAAGAGGCGTTCCAATGTTACTAACGCAAATAAAAGGAAGGAAAGTAATTTGTTAATGAGATTTTATACGAAATATCTTCTGCCAAGAGCCGTGCATTTCATCTGCGGCGCAAAGCCGATTATGAAACAGCGTGAAAAGGTTGTGTCTCTGGCCGAAGGCCGTGTGCTGGAAATTGGGATTGGGTCCGGACTCAATTTGCCTTTCTATGATCCCGGAAAGGTGCAGCACGTATGGGGCCTGGACCCGTCGATGGAGTTGTGGGCTCTGGCGGAAAAGACCGTAGCCCAGGTCGAATTTAACGTGGAATTCATCAAAGGCGGTGCTGAAGCGATACCGCTTGATGACAGCAGTGCCGATACCGTATTGGTGACCTACACGCTTTGCACGGTTCCCGGTATTCTGACGGCTCTTGGGGAGATACGCCGCGTGCTCAAACCGGACGGGCAACTCGTTTTTTGTGAACATGGCGCCGCGCCCGATGCGGCTGTGCGGCGGTGGCAGAATCGGCTGAATCCGATCTGGAAAAGAATTGGGGGCGGCTGCAATCTGAACCTGCCCATTCCGTCTCTGATGGAACAAGCGGGCTTCAAAATACGGGGTATGGATACGATGTATCTACCGGGCTGGAAACTTGCGACTTTCAATTACTGGGGCACGGCCGGTTCCTCTTAATAGATTCGCCCAACAACAGGAGGAAAGAAGTTCGCGATAAATGCACAACTCCCGTAACATCCGGTCATTTAAACCTTACCTTTTATTTCTGTCGGCTTCCGCTTAATTATTTGAAGGGTCGGGGAGTTTTCTCGATTGAACCGCTGCATGAATGATCTTGGGCTAGCCGCGAAACCTGCGCAAACTCATGCATAAGGGCTCGTAGCAAAGTAGGGTCGGACACCGAGCCGACCCAAATCAAGCGGGCACCCGCCTTCGCTGAAGCTACGGCGCGCCAAGCGGTGGCCCGCACTACTTGATCGGTTTTGCGATCCGCAGCACTCCACCGATCCCTTTTCTTTTGCACCGACCTTCGTCATGATGAAGAGATTGACTTCTTTCAACATCTTATGCACAATTCAGGAGAGATTCTATTGCAGGCCGTGGACATCACAGGTATAAAGGGTGATCAGTGACAGAGAAATCTATTACTGAACCGAGAAAACGGGCATATACCCTGGGCTTTAGACGGGGTTATGAGATTGCCAACAGAACTCAAATTGATGAAGGTATCCGCAAAGATGAGTTTGTGAATATAGTTTTAGAGGCTGTGATAAATTCCCTTGAAAGTACGGTCTTTGAATCTATATCCGCTGAGCTTGACTTAATGAATGAAAAATACCCGTCCTTTGACAGCTGGAAAGTTTTTGCTGATGCCGTAATTCAAGGCGCCGGCGAAAACTTTTTGGATAGAACGGCATGATAAAGGGGTCAAGTCTGCTCTTGACTCTTGTTAATTCTACGAGAAAAAAAGGAGAGAATCTATTTTACTTTTATGGCCACCATCGTAACATCATCGTGCGGCTCTTCGGATTGGACAAACTCGTCCAAGCGAAGGTTGATGCGCTCGACGATCTTATCGGCGGGAAAATGAGCACTTTCCTTGAGGGCCGATTCCAGGCGGGATAGATCAAAGAGGTGATGACTTGCATTCATGGCTTCGGTGATGCCGTCGGAGTAAAGCAGCAGCACATCCCCGCTTTTAACCGGCATCGATTTTTCTTCGAGGCGTGACGAAAACCCCATACCCTTATCAATGCCGAGGCACACGCCTCTGGTTTTCAGGGGCGATATTGTTTTGGTTTGCGAGCTGTAGTAAAGCGGCCAATTGTGTCCGGCCCGCGCAATGGTCAGGGATTTTTCCCCGGATTCGAAAAACGCGATTACCGCCGTAATAAAATCCCCTTCGCGCAGACGCCGGCAGATCAGATGATTCAAGCCGTTTAAGATATTCGCAGGGGATGTGCTTTGTTCCGACAGGGACTCAAACATACTCTGAATGTGGGCGGCATACAAAGCCGCCGGTATGCCTTTGCCGGCCACATCGCCGACAATGCTCAGCATCTGGTTGTCATTGCGTTTGACCACGTTGAAAAAATCCCCGCCCACGATTTTGGCCGGCTTTGAGGAGCAAGATATTGACAGCCAGGGGATTTCAGGGAGCTGCTCGGGTTCCAAGCTGACCTGGATTTCTCTGGCGATTTCCAGCTCGTCGCGGGTGGTCAGCTTATCGGCAAGCTCCATTGCCAGCAGCCCGTTTAAAATAACAAAAGCGCATAGAATCCATATCACCTTCGCTGTCAGCAGAGCCAGCACGAACCCGACGAAACTGAGCCCATAAAAAAACCTGCGGGCCGGTGTCAGCTGCATCAAAAAGCTCACAAAGATTTCTCTAAAGACTCTGATTTTTGACTTAAACGATTTTTTTTCCGGCGGACTGTCTTTGAGCGTCGTTTTTTCTTTGTAATAGGTTAAGGCCTCCAGCGCATCTTTATGCAGCATCCGCTCGATTTCCTTGCGGCTCAGCCCGGTGGTGTACAACCGGAAAAAATCCCGGGCTTTTTTGATTTTGTCTTTGAAATGCGATTTTATCCTGCCGATGCCCATGACTTTTACCTTCAAAAAATCGAACAAGGAGATGCGAGTAAAAAGTGGACACCACTATATTCGTGGTTTTATCAAACTGCAAGGAAAATGGCTGAAATAGCACCGGCGATTCGAGATCCGCCAAAATAAAACAGGCTATCCCAGTTGCCTATTGCGGAACAACCGAGATAGCCTAACCATGATACCAAACCATAAGGAGGTCAGGCATCATGGGATAAAAAATTTTATTTAACAAAACGACTTCATCAGGGCTTCAAAATCAGCTTGCCTTGCACCTTCCCGCTCTCCAGTAATTCATGGGCCCTGGCAGCCTCGGACAGGGGTATCCTTTCATAGATGTGGGGTTTAATCTTTTTGTCGGCCAGATCGTTAAACAGGATTTCTGCAGACCGGGCCATCAAGGCAGGATCAAGCTCAAAAATGCTGGGAAGCATAAACGTTCGAATACCCGCGCTTTTTACAAACCCGGCCCCGAGCTGTTCGGTTAAGTTTCCCTGCGGCAGGCCGGCCGCCATGCCGAACCAGATAATCTGGCCCAGAGGAGCAAGCATTTCTAGATCACGGCCGAAGGTGTCCCCGGCCGCCGAGTTCAGAATGATGTTTACGCCTCTGCCGGCGGTTATTTCTTGCACCCTTTGGACCACGTCTTCAGTCTTATAGTTGATGATGTGGTCATATCCCTGGGCTCTGGCATAATCAGCTTTTTCGTCCGTGCTGGTTAAACCGATGGCCTTCACGCCGGCCCGTTTAGCTAACTGAATGACAGCGGTCCCCACCCCGCCGGCGGCCGCATAAGCCAATATCGTCTCTCCTTCTGTGACATGGGCCATGGTATGGATCATGTGATAGACGGTCAGGTAGTTAACCGGAACGGCCGCGGCTTCATCCATATCAATATCCTCGGAGATGGGGAACACCGCCCCAGCATTGGTGGCCATATATTCGGCATAACATCCCCGGCCGAGTGCGGCAACAGGCTGTCCCGGGCGAAACCGGGTGACATTTTTTCCAACCGATTCAACAATTCCGCTGCAGTCAACACCCGGGATGGCCGGCAACGGCGGCATCCTGGGATAGAGACCTTTTCTAACCATGACATCCGCAAAATTGACGGATGCCGACATGACCTTGATCAATACTTCGTTCTTATCCGGTACTGGGGCATCGACCTCTTCATATTTTAGCTGATCAGTTGAACCGGTTTGATGAATCCGGATGGCTTTCATGATGGCACCTCCTTAGATGAAATTCGACGTGGAACAATCGCAGGCCAGATCATTGACCGCATTGAACCGGCATCTTGGGTTCGTAATTACGCTTAACATAAACAATGGATGATGATTTGCAAGTTTGAATTGGCCACACCAGTGGGATGCTACCTATGGTGACTTCGTAAAGCGATCCCGGTTTACTAAGCTTCGCCCCGATGAAATATACTTCGTCCCGGTTAAATGGCTAAAGATTTAACAGGGCAAATATTTCATTGGGCAAGCGCAGCTTTTCTCTCCTATCAACCTGTCAGAAGAAGAAATTTATTCTTCAAGTGCCAAAAACATGACAGGCTGTCAGATTTCCAACAAGATTCGGCCGGAGTGAATATTACAATGTGCCACTAAAAATATTTAACTAACTGAAATTAAATGCTATTATTCAAAGCTCTCAATTTGGGCATGATCTTTGCTTTACTTCTGTTCTGAGGAGCCAATAACAAAGAAATTCTTCCCCTGTAGTCTGAAACTTCTTCGCAAGCTCATTGTAAATTCTTCTCCAGTAGACTGGATCTTCTTCGCAGGCTCTTCCTGTATATCCAGAGTTTCATCTAACTTTT
>PVMK01137982.1_pt1 | contig 21088 bp, 20 predicted proteins | sample 1853481 | NCBI WGS metagenome assembly PVMK01 (sample SAMN08533507, study PRJNA380276) | Marine sediment metagenome, whole genome shotgun sequencing project.
AAGTCGAGAGGCAAGGTTACCAATCGCTTCGTCACCAGCGGATCGGGATGTACATGTGGACGATGCCCGGTTTTGAGAATTTGGAAATATTCCGTTTCGAAATCCGCTTCATCCGTATGGATTACCAAATCCTTATCACACTATGGTGCGGCAAGCGAGGCGGATCCCTTGCTGCAGCTCGTCACCGTTAAGGAGCTCCTCCTCCGCTACTGTTGGGGGGCCCACCGAAGAGAGGACTTTAACCTGCATTTTCCACACTTGCCCAATCCCCACAGTCACCCCCCAGTTCTATATTTTCATTATGTAATGCCTCAGAGATCGTTTCCCCCTCACGAACCTTCAGCCATAGGTCATCAGGCAGAACGTTCAACCAGACATATCTCGTCTTAGTTTTTCGGAACTGAGGCGAGCCTATTGGGAGTTTCCTCTTCCCTAGCTTTGTGTCTTGAGGCTCCTTAATGTCGGATTTCTCCATGTTAACTGCTCCCTATTGTCAAAATCCTGAAGGAAGTGCCTTCACAAGCAATCTATATGTAAGCCGTGTATTAAATCAGTTTAATAAGCGCTTTTTCGAGATGCGAGTAATCTGCATCGCTGACGGCGAGAGAGAGTTCTAAGAAATCGGCTAGCTCATAGGCCTGAGAAACGAGGTCAGGATCAGCGGGCTGCCTCACGTAAAGCAGTTTCCGGTAATGCTTAAAATAGCACTCCCGCATTTCCTCGTCATCCAGTTCTAGGGGTTCAATGCAATACTCCCTGAAGTTAAGGATCAGGTCTTTTTCTAGAAAATACGTGCCGGCTGTTTCATCCATGAATTGTTCAAACCGCTCGGTGCCCAGTAGCATTTCATAACAGCTGTGTCCGGGCACTTTTAGTACCCCGTGACACTGGCAAACATTGCTGATGTCGGGAATACATTCCCCGTAAAGGCATATTATTCTTTCATCTTTTCTCTGAGCAGCGGCTATTCTCCTTAGCAGATGCTTCTCCAGCTTCTGTGGTGTTATGTGTAGAACGGGTGGTAAATAGGTGAAGCGCAGATTTGGGTATCTTTTGGCCAAGCGAAGATACTCAATAGCCTGTTTGAACACCCCGCAAGCAAGGATTCGCGTGCTCTTTACTGCCTTGGTCGTCATCTCGCTACCAGATAAGTCGACTACCTGGAAAAACCCGTTTTATCTCCGATATCGTTTCATGATCCAAGAGCCCGTCTTTCCCATCCTCCAGTATTTCTCTGACCCTTACATAGGCCTGGCTCAGCATGTTTTGCTTGCCTCTATCTTCCCAAACATCGAAGTTGCACCGTACACTCAAGTTAGGGTAGAAGAACTCGTCTTTCATGTGATCGATCGTATGGTCTTCGGTGATAAAGTTCCCCCCGGGTCCGACGCGCTCGATCACATCGAAAGCCATAACATCTTCGTTTACCTTGATACCCGAAAGAATCCTATAGATCATTCCTATGATTTCATTATCTATTACATATTGTTCGTAGGAAATAGAATTTGCTGAGTCTAGCATTCCTGCTGCTAGATGAATATAGTCCGCCCCAGTCATGGCCACTGTCAAACTTGAGACGGTCTTTTCAAACCCGGCCTGAATGTCGGGCCTTTTAGCCTCGGTAACCCCGGCAGAGGCATATATGGGCAGGTTGTAGAGTTTCGCTAGCTGCACTGCGGAGGCGTTCATCATTGCCATTTCCACCGAGCCCAGGGTGAAGTCCATTTTACGTAGATCCATAATGGTGGGCACGGCGCCGTATAGTACTTTCGCACCGGGTGCTAGCACCTGAACGAGGGCTATCCCCGCAAGGGCTTCGGCATGCAGTTGTGAAAGCGTACCTGCCAGGGTTGCGGGCGAAGTGGCCCCTGCAATGGGCGCTGGAGCGCAAGTGACAGGTATACCCCGGTTAGCACAGAAATCAATAATCTCCAGAGTGTTAGCTTCTATTGTGAGAGGGCTAACCGTATTGGTGATAACTGAAACGAACGGTTTCTCCCGGATTTTATCCTCTCCACCGGCGACAATGCTTGCGAGTTTCCACATCTGTTCGGCACCATGGAGATCGGTGCATCCTCCCATCACATGCTTCGTGGTATGGTTCAGTGCGTAATAGAAATCGAGTAAGTGATAGTTTACAGGTTTGATATCATGGGCCTGACATGCGATTATGTAAAAACGAAGGTTGTCGAGATTATGTACCAGAGAGGCCGTGTTTCCTACATCCATCAGTTTGGTGAGACGGTACCCCCCTGTTGCCATGTCTAGAACACGAAATACTCTTCCCCCATTGCCAAAGTATACATTGCCCTCTCCCAAATGCAGGTCGTTCTTACCGTCTCGGGAATACAAAACAAAACTAGACGGGGCACGGTTTATAATTTGATCAAGCCAGTCTCCTTCAAAGCGTACTCTTTGATCATCATGATCGACCTGTGCGCCTTCATCTTTCAGCCTGCGAAGAAGGTCGCCATCAAGGATTTTAATTCCTATACGTTCCAGTATCCGCCGCCCCGTTCGGTCGATCTGCTTCAGGTCTTCGGGTGTAAGCAATCTTAAGAATGGTAAAGTAGTTCCCAATTGTGACCTCGCTCTTAGCGTCTTTGTAGGATCTGATCGATTCCCTTTAGCACGTCATCGGGTTTGTACTCCACTTGATGCTGTGAAAGAATCCTTTTCGCCTCGCTATTGCACCTTGTATAGAGATCGGTAGCTCCCGCTTCTTCCCATGAGTCATAGCGAGAGCGGTCTAAAAGCTTAGGTAGGAAATGGGCCTGCATGAAGTGCTCAAAGGTATGATCATCCATAAGAAATATAGAGCTGGTATCGGTGTTGGCGACTCTCTCTATCGCCTCCAACGCCAGGGTTTCGTCGTTGACGGGGATACCTTCGATAAAGGATCGGCTCATGGCCACCAACTCGTCAGCCATGGTCACCATCTCAAGCGAAGAGGTACTGCCGTATTCTAAAAATCCAACGTCGTGTATCAAATTCGATCGTGAAAGTAACGCTGTGACGATAGAGAACATTGCTTCGGCTCCTGCCTGGGCATCCATAGCTTTGGAATCTGAAGCACCGGCGTAGGCCCAGATGGGCAGGCCGTAGATTTCATCTCGCATGTCGGCTAGAGCGGCCTGGGTGAGACTCCATTCAGGACAGCCATAGGAGACCACTGCGGACCTCATATCCAAAACACTGACGTTGGGGCCGAACAGGAAAGGCGCCCCCTCTCCAACCAACTGATGGACCACCAACCCGACCAAATTTTCAGCGATTCCCAAAGCCATGGCTCCAGCAAGAGTTACCGGAGCTCCTCCCCCAGCGTTAGATCCCGAGGGCAAACAGATAGGTATCCTCTTTTCCGCACAGAAAATGAGTCTCTCCATGACATTTTCAGGAAAGCGCAGAGGGCTGATGGCTTCGGAATAACTGAGCAGGAATGGCTTCTCCTGTAGCCCTTCTTCGCTCCCTGCTACCACACAGGCAATTTCATAGATCTTGGCCATGTCTCTGCCGCTATCTGCTATGAATACAATCGGCTTATTTGTGTTCTTGACCATCTCAGCGAAAGCGAAGACATAGATGTTTTCAATAGGCGCATCTTCAGGGTTCGCCATGGACATATTGAAGGCTATGTTCCCCAGTCCATCTACTAACCTGGCGAAGTTCGCGACGTCTCTCAGGGTAGATCGCCGCCGCTGACCCGTTTCCAAATCCAGGGTAAATGTCGCGTCTGATCCAGTACCGTAGAAAGAATTACCGTTAACAAGGGGCATGGCTTTATTTCCTCTCTGATCATAGAGAACGATCTGCTTCGGAGCAGATTTAATTGCCTTTTCAGCGAGGTAAGAAGGCAGCTTTACCCGGTCACCATTTGAAACCCTGCATCCAGCATCAGACAGCAATTCCAGGGCTCGCGGATGTTCCATCTTAAACCCTGTCTTCTCCAGTATTTCCAGTGCTGCAGTGTGAATCGCCAACGCCTGTTCACGGTTAAGTACTTTGAGTCGGGGTTGCAGCGTTGGTATACTAATCTGTTTCATAATTAACACCATCTTGGGTGAAATCACCTAGGAAATACCCAGTAATTTCTTGGCTTCGGTGACAGCAGAACCTGCATCAGCCCCATAGGAGTCTGCCTTGATTTCCTGAGCGTACTTTGCTGTTACTGGCGCTCCACCAATTATCACCTTGACCTTATCTCTGATGCCAGCTTTCTGTAGAGCCTCGATGGTTTGGGGCATAGCTGGCATTGTGGTGGATAGCAGCGCCGATATGGCTACGATATCTGGTTCCACTTCCTGCGCCTTCTGGACAAACTTTTCTGGTGAAACATCTACCCCCAGATCTGTAACCGTGAATCCTGCGCCTTCCATCATCATTGAAACGAGGTTCTTACCGATGTCGTGTAGGTCTCCCTTAACAGTGCCGATTAGCACCTTTCCTTTGGTGGAGACGTCGCCCTCCTTGAGCAGCGGTTCCAGCAGTTTCATGCACTCTTGCATAGTCTTAGCTGAGCGCAACATCTGCGGTACAAATATGGTCCCTTTTGAGAAGTTTTCACCTACCTCATCCATAGCAGCAATAAGACCCTCATCGATAATGGCCTGAACAATACCGCCAGCGTCTATGGCTTTCTGTGTTTCTGCCACAGCTTTATTAATGTCTCCCTTATTTACAGCTTCAGTTATTGCCTTGAATTCGCTCATTTTACATCCTCCTTAAAATATCTTATGCATAAATTGGAAAGCAAGGGCGTCACCCGGTAATACGACCACTTTGATAGGCATCGATGAATCTCCCGCAGTATTCATCCTTTCCGAGGAGCATCTCAATGGAAAGAAGGGTTGCCATAAGTTTTTTATCAGTTGGGTCCAGTATGGCTGCGGATATACCGAAGGATATGGCAAGGGATAAGAAATTGCGATTAATGAGGTGCCGCAATGGAAGGCCGAAGGATATATTGGAAAGGCCACAAATGGTGTTTACGCCCGGGAAATCTCTCATTATCCTGTTGATAGCTCCGAGAGCTGCCATTCCCATACCAGTATCCACAGATACCGGCTGAACGAGTGGGTCCACATAAATCTTTTCCAGCGGCATCCCTTGATCGGTTAGTTTCCGGATAAGTTCTGAACCCGCCTCGACCCTTTCCTCCACGGTAGCTGGCATGGCTGTTTTACCTATGCAAAGGGCAACTACACTACAAGGTTGTGAAGTGACTAGCGGAAGAAACGATTGAAATCGGTCTTCCTCCAGTGAAATGGAGTTGATCATCGGTTCGCCTTTATGGCATTTGATGGCTTCGGACAGAGCACGGTGATTGGGGCTGTCCAGGGATAAAGGTAAATCTACTTCACTTTGCACGGTCTCTACCAGCCAGCACAGACAATCGATCTCCCGGTCCAAAAAAGTCCCAGCGTTTACATCAATGTAGTTGGCCCCGGCTTCAGCTTGCTCTCGCGCCACTTTCGATATGAATTCGGTGTCACGTTTCGCTACAGCTTCCTCGATGCTCTTTCGGCTCGTGTTAATCTTTTCTCCTACAACGATCATCTTTTCCTTATCTATAACAAAGTGGAGCTTTCCGCTATTCACAAACAGGTGCTGCTATCTTACACATTCCACACACTTGCGTCAATGCTGCTATCTTGGGAGTCATGATGATTTCTTCCTACTGCCCGCCTTCTCAATCTATTAGGCGAGAATACACCTTATTTACCCCACTGTACTACTAGTATTTAAACTCTTGAAAGCAACAGAATGGGAATAACCTATATTATGTTGATTGTTTTCAGCCTGGATGGGTAAGAAATAGAGAGCGCAGGTACGTTGTGAATCGTCTAAAGAGTCAAGCCCCTCATCGGTGAAGCTGGAAATTGAATCGTGGGTGTGCTATACTGCTACCAGGTAAATAGCGTAAGTTTAGAGATTCATGCAGAATCTCTGGAGGATGACGCATAGTGACGTGATGTAACAGCAGAGCTTGTTAATAGGGGACGTCCATCTACCTTTCCCAAGCTAGCATAAAAACGCATGCACCCCACTCGCTGAGTCTTTCATAATATTTCCCAAGCGCCCCGATTGAACCCCCATCCTTTACGTTCGATACTATACGTCTGCCCCCTAGATAATTATCAAGCTATGTAACGTGCGCTGGCTTAGGTATTATTAGCGCACTCCATGTAACCATATGTTTTTAAAATACGAGAAAATAATGTGAATAAAACGATGGCCGAAAGTAGCAGGATTGATATTGACATCGATAGAAGGAGCGTATGTCGGTATCTAGGATACACAGTAGATGTAGACCCTTCGGCTCGGATATCATCGTTGCTTGATGAATACATAGAAAAGACTCAACACCTTATTAAACCATCATACTCCTATTTAATTAAAGATATAGAGAAGGTTGAGGGGTCCCGATCTTTTATAAAAGGTCCGATTGTATTTGAAAGCGAGGCTATCGCACGGATGCTGGAACGTTGTGAGAAGATCGCTGTTTTTATACTTACAATCGGCAGCCGCTTGGAGGAAACCGTTGGCCAGCTAGCCGATAATAACCTCATAGTTGAGGCATACGTTCTGGACGCGATAGGATCAAGCGCTGCTGATAGTCTGGCCGATTTAGTGCAGGACAAGACAAGAGACGAGGCTCGTGATCACGGGCTTTGCATAAGCCGCCGCTTTAGCCCCGGCTATTGCGATTGGGACATTAGCCAGCAGGAGATGGTCTTCCCTGCATTGAATGGAGATTCGTCGGGGGTCTTTCTGAGCGAGGAGTTTATGATGACGCCCCAGAAATCGATATCGGGTATCATAGGTATCGGACTATGTGACAGCGGTGTGGATAGTTATAACCCCTGTAAAACCTGTAGTAAACGCAATTGTCCGGGGAGGAGGCACTAGGACATGATTCGCAGGGGGCTACCAGGCGGCAGCTTCAAACCTCTTACTGAAGAGGCAATACATATGATTCACCACACCGTGATGAGGATAATCGAGGAGGTGGGTTTTCAGGTACACTCGGATACTGGCCTTAGACTTTTCCAAGGGGCAGGAGCGTGGGTAGATGAGGAAAAGCGCCTTGTACGCCTGCCACATGATAAGGCCATGGAGCTCATAAACATGGCGCCTTCGGAGGTCAGGCTCTGCGGTGGTATTGAGAAGGACGACATTATCCTCGGTGGGAACCGCGTATACACGGGAACCGGGGGGACCGCTCTCAATGTCTACCGGCAGGAGACCGGAGAAAAGACATTAGCCACCCTTGATGACCTGAAACGCATCGCCAAGCTTGTTGATCAACTGGATAATATCCATCTATTCCTATTACCAACCTATCCCAATGATGTGCCATCGGAGAAAGTGGATGTCAATCGATTCTTCGCCGGCCTGGACAATACAAGCAAACATGTGATGGGAGGACTTTATACCAACGATGGGCTTAAGAAGGTTCTAAGGATGGCAGAAATCATCGCTGGCTCCGCTGAAGAACTTCGCCAGCGCCCCATTATATCCTTGATAGCCTGTACTATAAGCCCCCTGAAAATAGATCGGAAATATGGCGATTTTATGATAGCCATTGCTAAAAGTGGGGTGCCTGTTGTCTGCCCTGCCGAGCCCCTATGCGGAGCTACCTCACCAGTGACCCTCGCTGGTAACGTGACAATGCAGACAGTTGATTCCTTGATGGGCATTATTCTTACGCAGCTCGCCAATCCGGGTGCACCCGTCATATTTGGCTCAGTGGCTACCAGCACGGACCTGAGCAACTTCAATTATCTGGCGGGATCAGTCGAGATGGGTCTTATCAATGCAGCAGGTGCCCAGATGGCACAATTCTACAAACTCCCCTTCTACGCTACCGGGGGCATGACCGACTCAAAGGTACTCGATGCGCAGAGCGGTTATGAATCTGCGATCACTAACTTGCTATGTGCTCTGGCAGGAGCCAATTTCATCCACGACGCTGCCGGGCTGATGGAATTCGCTCTGACTGCCTGCTACGAGAAATATGTCGTGGACAATGAGATTCTGGGGATGGTAATGAGAGCGGTTGAAGGTATAGAGGTTAACGAAGACACTCTAGCCTTCGATCTCATCAAGGAGGTTGGTCCAGGAGGCAATTTTGTCACTGCCAAACATACCAGGCACTATATGCGGCGCGAACACTATCAACCCACCCTTAGCGACAGGGATAACAGGGAGGACTGGGAGGCAAAGGGAGGAAAACAAATCTGGGAAAGTGCGGCGGAGAAAGTAAAGGAACTCCTGGCCACAGATGGCTACAGGCTACCTGCGCATATAAGAAGCCAGGTGCTGTCAGAGATATCAGGTATTGTGGAATAATACGGAGTGTAATTATGCTGGTGATAGGAGAGAAGATCAACGCATCCAATAAGTCTGTGGGGCAGGCCATTGCTAACAAAGATAGCGAATTCCTTACCAACCTTGCTAAGGATCAGGCAGCTGCCGGGGCCGACTTCATTGATGTGAACGCTGGCGCTGTTTTAGGTGACCGTGATCATCAGGAGGCCACCATGGACTGGCTTGTTGAAGTTGTTCAATCAGCTATAGATAAGCCGCTGGCCATAGATAGTGATGTTCCGGGTGTCATCGAGGCGGCCTTTCGCAAATACCAGGGTGATACGGTGATGATAAACTCGGTAAATGCCGAGCCGGAGAGACTAAAAATTGTGGGAGGCCTGGCAGTGGAGCACCAGGCGTTACTGGTGGCTCTGACAATGGGAGAATCAGGGATACCCAGCACTGTAGAGGAGCGGCTGGCTGCCTGCGAGCTGGTGATGACTCATTTGACCCGGATAGGTTTGCGGGAAGAGCAGGTATTTTTTGATCCCCTGGTACTTCCCATCGCTGTAGATTCAACCCAGGGGCTTGTTACCCTGAGGACTATACAGGAGATCAAGTCGCGCTACCCATCCGCTAAGACGGTAATGGGCGCAAGCAACATTTCTTATGGACTACCGCGCAGGGGAATGATCAATCGGGCTTTTCTTTTAATGGCAGTCTCTGCAGGACTCGATGCCGCTATCCTTGATCCACTTGATGCCAAGATGATGAGCTTTGTTACAGTTGCTGATATGTTAATTGGGAGAGATCCCTCATGCAAAGGATTTATTAGGGCTCATAGGAAGGGTATTCTTGCAGACTAGCACTCGAGGTCTTGATACATATAACGAGAATCCAACAGGAGGAGTAGTGTGCCCAGAGAAGGAATCCTAGTACGCAATCCTTATGAGAGGATAAGCAAAGAACAGGTATTGCAGATCCACCATGCTGCCTTGGAGATCTTAATGGACCCTGGCATGATGTGTTTTAATAGGCAGGCCGCTGACATATTTCATAGCAGCGGCGCTGAGGTTACGTCAGTTTCCCCCGGCGACCGATCTGCCTGGCTGGTAAAAATACCCGAGAAGCTTGTTATCGATGCCCTTGACACCGCCCCCAAGACCGTAAAGCTAGGTGCTAGAAATCCAGAGAATACTCTTATTATGAGGGGAGAAGAGCCCAGGGTATACTTCATCTCTGGCTCTGAAACCAATATTTGGCTGGATGTCGAATTTCCATCTTATGTCAAGAAATCTGATCCCAGCACCGAGATTCGGGTACCTGAATTTCGTTCCAGACGCGGTACAGTTGCCGACCTCTGTATGTCAGCACATGTATGTGAGCATCTCGAAACCCTGGATGGCTACATCCGCACAGTAAACATACAGGACAAGGATATCACAGAGGATAATAAAGACGTCAACAAGTTCTTCGCCTCCTTGAACAATACCACCAAGCATGTTATGTCAGGGGCTTACTAGCCTGAAGCAACTGGATAACGTGGTTAATATGGCAAAGCTGATAGTTGGAGGCGATGAAGAACTGAGAGAAAACCCTATCATCTCCTTCATTACCTGTCTGGTTAAAAGTCCACTGCAGTTTGTTGAAGATACAACTGATACCTTTATCGAGATTTGCAAGAGAGGGCTGCCCATAGTTGTTTCTTCGTCCCCTCAGGCCGGGACAACTGCCCCCTATTAAGGAAGCCGGCATTATAGCTCAGATAAATGCGGAAGTCCTGGCAGGAATAACCTTAGGCCAGTTGGTCAATCCTGGAACGCCATGTCTATATGGCAGCGTTCCTGTGAGAGCACGACTTGATACGCTTGGTGACTCCTATGGGATCCGTAGAAACGAGCCAGTACAACATCGATTGTGTTCAGATGGCTCGGTTCTATAAGCTGCCGAACTATTCAACTGCGGGTGTGTGCGATACGAAGACACCCGGCATACAATCATCGATAGAAAGACTGTTCTCACAAATACTGGTCACCCTTGAGTGGCCCCCAGTACCTGCACTGCGCTTACGGCTTGCTGGACTGCAATTCGGTTTTCTGTTTGCTACAGGCTGTCATAGATGACGCCCATTTCCAGATGATCAAGTTTTTTCTCAAACAACCGCAGATCGACGAGCTAAATATTGCAGAGACACTCAAACAGACCAGAGAAGTTGTGGAAACGCCACAGAAACTCTATATCAATTACATTCGCCGCGTAATGCGCAGTGGTGAACTTTCAATGCCTTATCCCTTTGAAGGGGATGGTGATAGGGATGCTGTGTTCGAACTGGCCAATAACAGGATGCAAGAATTTCTGGCAAAGCCCTGTGGAGCACATAGACGAGGGTATAGCTAAAAAGATATTCCAAAATATACCGGGCCTTCTACCGAGGCTTAACGTCTATGAGGAAAGGAGACAGTGATGAGCGAAGACATTATTGCAGCTCTCAAAGAGAACGTTATACAGGGAAGGCAAAATAAGGATGATGAGGGAATAGAAGAAGACATGGCAGGAACACCCGGTGTGCTGGAGTTGACTCAGGCGGCGCTGGAGAAAAACATTCCGTTGGAGGATATTATTACCCAGGGTCTGACCGCTGGCATGCAGGTTGTCGGAGAGAAATTCTCCACGAAAGAATACTACATTCCGGACATGCTGGCCTCTGCCCAAGCGGTTGGAGCGGCCATGGATATACTAAAACCACACCTTGAAAGCTCGAATGTCGAAACAAAGGGGAAATTCGCTATTGTCACGGTAAAAGGGGATATTCACGATATTGGGAAGAATATCGTCGCTATTTTACTCAAAGGGGCAGGTTACGAAGTAGTAGATCTCGGCATCGACATTCCCACTGAAAAGATAGTGGAGTATGTAAGAGAGGAGAAACCGGGCTATTTGGGGCTCTCTGCCCTATTGACTACTACAATGGTGGCCATGGGTGAAATCGTTGAGGCGTTGAAGAAGAATGGCCTCAGAGACAAAGTGAAAGTACTTATCGGGTGGGGGCAGCGGTATCCAATGAATATGCCCAGGAAATCGGTGCAGATGCGTACTGCGTGGATGGTTTCGAGGCTGTTCGCGTTCTGGACGGTTTCCAGGAATCACGGGCATAGTTCGAACACAACGATTTCAATAAAATTGAAGTAAGGAGATTCATTATGGCAGGAATTGCGGGAATTCAAGGAACTGATGGTGGTGAGCTTGACCTTATACTTGAGAGGATCAAGTACCGGGGTCCGCACGAGACCTGGACGAACCACGAGGGCGGGGTGTACGTAGGGCTGTAATGAGCTGAATATGGGGGCGGACTGTAAGGATGGCTCACACCATGCATCTGATAGCAAGAAAGCAGTTGTCCTCGATGGTCGTGTGTACAATCCGGAAAAGGGGAATAATACTGATGCCGAGGCCGTGCTGGCCCTTTATGATAAGTATGGGATGCAGTTTGCCAAGAAGATAGATGGTGATTTTGCCTGCGCCATATCGGACAACGGGAAGATGATACTGGCCCGTGATTGGGCGGGCATAAAACCTCTTTACTACGGGCACAGCGGTGATGGGTAGCTTGTACTTTGCATCCGAGGCAAAGAGTCTCGTAGATATCGCTGACGATGTCAAAGAATTTCCGTCTGGCTATGTCTATTCTCGGGAACTGGGGTTCCAGCGATATACCTGCGAAGCCGTAGAGACCCCTGAGTTCGAGAACTATGAGCAGGCCAAGAAAGTAGTCCGTCAACTTCTGATGGAGGCAACAGATAAACGCATGAAAGATAAAGCCGTGGGGGGAATTCTCCTCAGCGGCGGTTTAGATAGTAGCCTGATCACCTACATGGCCCATGAGATAAAGCCAGATATCGAATGCTTTACTGTGAGTATGGAGGAGGGGCAAGACCTCCCGCTGGCTAAGGATGTGACTGCTTATCTAGGCGTCAAGCATCACATCTTGATGTTCGGTGAAAAGGAGATAAACGAGATACTTCCTCTGGCCATACATCATCAGGAGATGTACGAAGAGAGCTGTGTGCATGGTGCCATTGCCAATTTCCTGGCAGGACGATTTGTCAGCCCACATACCAAGTGCGTTCTCACTGGAGAGGGAGCAGACGAATTCTTTGCCGGATACGATGGCCAATTTAAACAGGGCAGGAACCAGGAGGAGGTTGCCAGTATAGTCGATCAGCTCATCAGCGTTGCCCATAACACGGCGTTACAGAGGCTGGATAGACTGAATGCGGCAAATTCTATGGAAAGCCGTACCCCTTTCCTTGACACCAAGGTGATGGATTTCTGCATGAAGATTCCTCTTGAACACAAGATACACGCGCGCGGAGCAAGCAGGGAAACGGGTTCTGCGCCAGGCATTCGAGGGTTGTTTGCCCGAGCATATCATTTACCAGACGAAACGCTTCTTCGCTCAAGGTTCAGGCGTTGCTTATATCATGCGCTCACAGGCTGAGAAGCAAATATCTGAAAAAGAACTGACTGAATTCAACAAGGCAGATGGCAACCCATACCTTTCTTCTGTGGAGGAGCTGTATTACTACCGGATGTTTAAAAAGACGTTGCCACACCCTGCGTTTGATAGGTTGGTAGGCAGATGGGATCCCCTCAGGCCTGACTTCTTTTTACGTAAGGCAGGTTCATAACCTTAATCCGGTAAGATAAGACGTCTTCTTGCATACCATGAAATGGACCATCTTGGGCTCCGGGGGTTGTATGGTTATCCCCAAGCCGCTCTGCATCTGCCGGGTCTGCAAGGAGGCCCGTGAGAAAGGCATTCCCTATTCCCGAACAGGTCCCTCCTCTTTTCTTCATGACATCAACCTGCTGATCGACACACCTGCAGAGAGTGCAAATCAGTTGAATCGCTCAGACATCCGCTCTCTGGATTATCTACTCTTCACACATCTTGATCCAGATCACGTGGAGGGCCTCCGCGTAGTAGAGCAGATTACGCTGGATTTTCGATCCTGGCGTGCCTACCCGGAAAAACAAATCTGTTTACTGCTCCCTGATCAACTCAGCCGACCACTAAAGGAGATCCGGTCTTCACTTGGCCCCCATATTGATTTCTACCAGGAAAGAGGCTTTATCAGAATAGAGCTTTTTCAGAATGAGATCCAGATAAAGGACATCAAGATCACTGCCATCCCCATGGAACGAGCTCGTCAGGTAACCTTCATTTACGTTTTTGAGAAGTCCGGATTCAGGGTGGTTTATGCTCCCTGCGATGTCAAGCCCTTCCCAGAACACCGGGGCGAGGTTCAAAAATCTGACCTTTTAATCATCCAACCGGGGATATTCGAAGATGGGCTGAAACATGGCTTCAACTACTCCCCTGAACATATCTCAAGGACCACCCACTATACATTCGAGCAAACCCTGGATCTGGCCAAACGTATCCAGGCTAAGAAGGTTCTATTTGTTCATCTGGAGGAATACTGGAACCGGAGCTATGACGATTACTGTGCGCTGGATTCGGATAATGAGATGATCCGCTTTGCCTATGATGGCATGCAGCTAACGGTATGACATAGAATTGCCTGCTTGCTTGCGGCTGCTCCAGCTTAGGAGCACCTTTATTATCTTACCATTGCGGGGGGTATACTCGAAAAAATATAGCTCCACACCTTAAGTAGTAATTTACTGGGGCTTATGATATACTTCTATTATAGAAATATTACATAATGGAAACAAGTGAGAGACTATTCTCAGGAACATGTTAACGACAACCAAATAGAAAGCCTTATACAGGACTTTCTACAGATAGATATCGAATTTAACGCCATTTTGCCCAAAGAAATTCAGCAATTACATTACCTTATTGACGAAATACGTATTACAAATAAACCTCAACGCTTTATCAATTGTAACCTTTTCTCCCGCATAATTTACAACCTATATCGTGAGGATTCTATGACAATGGGGGAGTTGAGCCATACCCTATCGGTACCGTTTAGCACTACAACACGTATGGTTGATTGGTTTGTGGATAACAGTTACGCACAGAGGCTGTCCGATCCGGAAGACAGAAGAGTTGTTCGTGTAGCTCTTACAGATAGTGGACGGGAACTTCATAGAACTGTTGAGAGATATATGGTACAAAGATTTCGGCAAATGCTGTCACCGCTGACGGCCGAGGAACAGAGTGTTTTGCTTATGCTGTTAGAAAAAATGGCAAGGGCCTTTCGAGATACGGAAATCCAGGTTTGAGACACATAGACCCACAGGTGATACGTTTCCGCGTAAAAGAGAATAACCGCGCACTATGCTCTTTGACGTTATCTACTATTTTAGGCCTATGAAAAAAATACATACACTTTGAAAAGGAGAGAATATGTGGTATCTCACTAAGCTAGGTATACGCTTCCGCCTGTTAACGATCTTGATAGCAGTCATATTGACCGGTGCCGCCTTATGGGGCACCTTTCAGCTTAAGACTGAGATGATACCCAATATTGAATTCCCATTTACAAGTGTAATAACAGTTTACCCAGACGCTTTGCCGGAAGAAGTGGTGAGTGAAGTGACTGTGCCTGTTGAAGATGTCATCTGGGAGCGATTTAAAGGGCAGGGTCTAAAGCATATATCCTCAACATCGGCAAGTGGAGTTTCCGTTATCTTCAATACTTTTGATTACGGCACCAATATGGGTGACACGAATAGATTTATAGAGGAAGCGATTGATGGTATTAGTCTTCCTGATGAAGTCCGGCAATTAGAGAGTAATCCTCAAATTATTCCCATCGATCCCAATCAGATGCCCGTAGTGATCCTGAGCCTCAGCGGTGACTATTCCCCGTACGAGCTAAAGACTATTGCAGAGGATAAATTCATACCGGTTATTACACAAATTGAGGGAGTATACACTGCGGAAGTTGAAGGTGGTGATAAGGAGAGGATTATCATCTCTCCCGATCCTCAGCATTTAGTGACGTCGGATATTTCTGTGTATCAGATCACATCGTTATTGGATGATCAATACGATTCTCTTGAAGCTATCAGGAATGCGCCAATGGGTGTGGACAGTATAGTGCTGGGCAACATTGCCAGTGTGGGTCCAGGGCCAGCTCCAAACACGGTTATCACTCGGACAAATGGAGAGGCGAGTGTAACAATCAACGTGATGAAATACACTGATGCAAATACCGTCAACACAGCAAATGCGGTAATGGAAAGTGCCCGTGAGATAGAGGCGGATCTTAATGGAGACATTACAGTTGTACCACTTTTAGACCAGTCGGAGTTCATTGAGGATAGCGTAAACCAGTTGCTGCAGATGGCGATTATAGGTTTCATTTTGGCGATATTCGTTGTCTTTTTCTTCCTGAGGGCTTTCCGAGCTTCGCTAGTTACATCAATGTCCATTCCGGTGAGCGTATTGATCGGTTTTCTGATCATGTACTTCTCAAACTTAACTATTAATCTTCTGACTCTAAGTGCTATGGCAATTGCCGTTGGTCGTTTGATCGACAACAGCATAGTGGTCACAGAGGTTATATATCGCCGTATAAAGGCTGGGGAAGACTGGCAGGAAGCTGCAATTGGTGGCGCTAAAGAGGTGGCAGCACCCCTCACTTCCGCTACACTGGCTACCGTGGCCATTTTCCTGCCGCTGGTGTTTGTAGGCGGTATCATAGGAGAGCTCTTCGTTCCTTTTGCTCTCACTATAACTTTTGCGTTGATAGCCTCCTTGCTTGTGGCACTTATAGTAGTACCCGCTTTCTCCAAGTGGTTCGTTGGTAAAAAAAGCAATGGGAAACAAGAAAAGAAGGCTCAATCTGGACAAACCTGGTATCAGAGACGGTATGTATCAGTGCTTAAGTGGGCCTTAGGTCACCGAGCTATAGTCATGGTCATCACTTTCATTCTCTTTTTCGGCAGTATTATGCTGATCCCCTTGATCGGTACTTCATTCTTGGGTCATATGAGCGAGCCGATGCTAGTGATACAGATCGGATTGCCTCCCGGAACGGAACTCCAAGAAACCAGTGATGTTGTTGCACAGGTTGAGTCGGTAATCGAAAATGATGTTCAGGACATGCAGTACTACTGGTCAACAATAGGCACATCGGCATCACTCTTTGGTGTTATCAGCACGATAGCAGGTGGAGGAGACAACACCGCTGAGATAAATATCATGCTGGAAGACGACACTGATATGAAAAAGGAAAGAGACGCTTTAGATAAGAGCCTCGATGACTTGAGAGATTCAATAGGCTTCGATTTTGTCAAAGTCCTCACCAGCGAAGAGGCGGACGCCGGTTTTATGGGGGGGGGCGTCAACCTACAGATTGTAGGTGAAAGCCGTGATGAGGTCAACCACGCCGCTGAATTGCTCTATGAAAGGCTGTTAGAAGTCGAAGGCATATCTAATCTCGAGACCCAGCTCACTCTGGTTGTGCCTATACTCGATATCGAGTTAGATCCCGATAAAATGAGTGCTATGGGGCTGAGTGATGCTCAAAAGGAAGCAGCACATCAAGAGACATATCTCCTAAGAGCGGGGACTAGCTCTGACGATGTTCTGGTAAGCATAGATGGTGAGAGCTATGGCATTACGCTAAAGGGTATCTCACAGGATCTGTATATTGCAGATGATCCTGAAGGCTTGACAGAGGCGTTGCCGATGGGTTATCCGGTATTTGGAAATTTAGGTTCTATCGCAGATGTGGACCTGCCATTGAGTCCCACCCATATCAGTCACTATGACCTGCAATTATCAGCTAGCATAACAGGTACGGTAGCTGAGAAGGACGCCGGTGCTGTAAACCGCGAGGTTAACGATATAGTCGATGATGTGCTGGCTACCCCTGGCTTAGAGGGCGTAGATGTAAAGATGGGTGGAATGTTCGAGGAGATGGCTGAAGGCTTCTCCAGTATGGGCATCGCTATAATTGCCGCGTCATTTATTGCCTTCCTCATACTCGTCATTTCAATGCGCTCAGTATTCAATCCCCTTATTATTATGGTCAGCCTGCCGCTGGCGTCAATTGGCGCCATTCTGGCACTGCTGATTTCAGGGTACACACTTGGTATGTCCGGGATGATGGGCATTCTGATGCTTATAGGGATCGTGCTCACCAATGCTATAGTCCTCATCGCTTTGGTAGTTCAACTGCGTAAAAGCGGAATGAGCACCTACGACGCTTTGATCGAGGGAGGACAAACAAGGCTACGGCCGATCCTGATGACGGCCATAACCACGATGATAGCTATGATACCACTGGCTGTTGGAGTCGGAGCGGGCACTTTTATTGCTGCAGAGCTAGCCATAGTGGTTATCGGTGGACTGTTTACTTCGACACTTTTAACCCTGATAGTTATTCCAGTGATTTACAGCCTGGCCGATGGCCTGCGCAACCGCAAACGGGAGTAACGACAGGGGATATTAAATGTCCAAAATGCGGATCTTCCACAGTTGTAAAAACGTAAAAGAGTGGGCCAAATACCGGTAGTAGTTTCCATGTATGCACCCGCTACCCTGAATGCAAAGGAAAAGTACCGCTTTGAGACCAGGCTCGTTTCAACCAAAAAAGAGGTGCAGGATACTTCCTGCCGGGGGTCTGGGGGTGTCCCCCAGCTTTAAAAAGTCCCCCAAGACTGGGGGATATAGGGGGTTGATTAAGACTATTTCGGCTTTCTCTAAAATGATACCGTCGTGATCCCTAGGACACACCTACCTGTTAGCATTCCAACTATAATTTCACTTATTTCGCAACTGTACCATATAGTATCCAGTAGATTTAATTGCTCCCTTTTTGCTCCCCTTTATCCTTTAGAAATCGCTCTATCTCTTTAAGAAGCTCCTCCGTCTTGAATTCCGGACCAATCTCGTCCTCGCCGGTTTGCTCGGCCAACCGTACAAAATAGTCGACAAGCTCTTTTGCCTCTTCTCCGAAGGACTCTTTAAGGTGGTAGATCTTTTCCTCTATTTGTGCACTCGTTTCCCTGGCCCAGCTATCGATATCGCTCAGGTCTATTTTCAAATTCGCCATTTGAGCCAGAACCTGAAGCACTGCTTTGGCCGATCGGGGATTGGCAATATGGGTGGTGTAGATGGGTATCTCGCCTAACAGGCAAACACCAGCTATATTCCTTTGCTTCGCCACCCCCAACACCAACCCGTTCAGGCCGCTTATACTCCCCTGCTTAAGCGGGGCTACATCATATTTCTGCAACCATTTGACTAACCTGGGCATTGTAGCGACTGCCAATACCCTCGGTTTTTTGGTATGGTATATATGTGTGGGGGCTGCTGCAAAGGTAAATAGCTTTTTAACTTCAAACTTTTCAGCAACGTCTAAAACCAAATTTGCCAGCCCAAACCCGTTCATAATAGGCTGAGACTCGCCTATGAAGATTATCCAGTCCCTTCTCCCATGACCCCTTGCGATATAGAATCTATTCTCCGGAAATTCTATATCTCCCACCACATTGTCCTCAATCAGCACGCCATTAATGTCAAAAAAGCCTTCCGGTGCGATGCTTCCCAACTCCTGTGCTTCCCATTGCTCCGTTAAATACCGTGCAGCAATGATCGCCACACCTCCCATACCGGGCCATGCTGCCACCATAAAAGGATTTCTGAGTTTCGGCTCTTTATATAGGTTTAGCTCATCCATTTTAATTGCGTAATAGCTCCCCTACTAATATACTCGAAAGAGGACGGTTTTACCAGTATGTGTAAGACTGAAGCGTAACGAGCGAATATTTTAATTAGTGGTTTTGAACCATTGCCCTATTATAGAGTGACTGCTGAAAAAGAGGTGTAGCATACTTCCTGCCGGGGATCTGGGGGTTGCCCCCCCAGCTTAAAAAAAGCCCCGCAAGATTGGGGGACTAGGATGTTGATTGAGACTACTTCAGCAATCTCATAGTAAAGGGAAATAGTTCAATCTAACGGAGGCGAAGTTCTGCTTAACCTTATCTTTGCCTTTGATAATTGCTCCGAATTGTGTGCTGTGTCCGGGGAGTAGATACTCGATATCCAGTTCCGATAACCGCTCTATGCTATGCTTTAGCATCTTACCATTCCCATTGGGTAGGTCTGTCCTTCCTATCCCACCGTAAAATAGTACATCCCCCGTGATTAATACCCGGTTATCGGGCCAGTAAAGACATATTGAGCCTGGAGAGTGACCCGGTGTGTGGAAAATATCGATATTTAGATTGCCCTCCTTACCCAGACTCAGGTCGCCCTCTTTGAGGTAAAAACTCGGCTCGAAATTTATCCCCCGCCCCAACATCCTAGTCATCATCTCGCTCATTTCCCTGCGATACCCATCCTCCTCCTCGTGAATGGCGATGAGAGACTGACCGGGTTTCCCCCGCCTCGCCTTGCTCCTTACCACCAGAGTTTCATTTGCTTCGCAATGATCAGGGTGGCAATGGGTATTGATAATCAGACCGATGTCCTCGGGTTCAATGCTATCCCTGCCCATAGCACTCAGCAATTGGTCCAGGCATCTTTCATTACTCTCGTTCACCACATGTCCCGGATCGATTAGTACATGGGGTCGGTCCCCGCGTAGCACATGGGTAAAAATGTAGCTATTACAGTTATTGCCCTTTCCCGGCCAGATATAGCAGTATAGGTTTTCCAGTAGATTCATCCTCTGACCTTCCTCAATGGCCTAGCGATTTCGTATCACTAATGTATTGGATAAGTACAATACTTTGCCCGCAAAGCCAAAGGATAGTATAATTGAAGCGCGTCAAATTATCCAGCGTCTGCGGTAGATAAGTAGGATTGTTAAGAGGGAGCCCGGAAAGAAATGGGGGAGATGAAGAGCGCCTTTGAGAGGGCTCTTGAAAAAGTCGATAAGCTAGGGAAGCTTTCCCCTGAGGAGATGAGGGAAAGAGAAGAGGCAGAATATACCCCCGTCGGACGGGCAATCGCCGATCGATTCCTTGGCCACGGCCACAAGCAAATCCTTAAGGAAGAGGTGGAGCGGTATAGCACTGATGAAAAGGGCATCGTTGTCAGGGCAACACTATCCAGGCTGGTTGAGGCGATAGATGTATCGAGCGGTGATCTAATCCAGAGGTCGCTGGACGGGTTGCTCACGTTAAAGGGTAAGGAACGAATCGGTGGGACGATTGATAGGATTAAGATACTCTTTACAGAGTTTCAGGAGGAGAGGGTACAAGAATACGAAAGGGAAAAGGAAAATATCGAGAAGAGTGAGAGGGAGCTGCTGCATCAATTAAGGATTACGGGAAGTGCGGTTGGGGCGATTAATCCGAAGGCCAGCGAATCCCTGAGCCTTGTTTACGAGCAACTTAACGCCCGATTCAAGGAAAGGCTGGAAGCACTCAAACAGGAACTGCAAATTATCTTAGATGACAGCTGAAATTACTGGGCAGCATCATCAGGCAGCATACGTTATCGCCAGTATCAAAAAATCGTTAGTATTATCTATGGCTTGCATCTCCAACGGGAGCGATATCCCAACATATACAGATCCCGGTGGGCTTTTAAAGCGTTTCCCGTTCCCGTGTATGAGTTAACAGCTTTTATGTCGCTGTCTTAAGATTTGCCAGATTTATACATTTCAAGACTGCTGAAAAGAGGTGCAGGATGCTTCCTGCCGGGGGTCTGGGGGCGTCCCCCAGCTTAAGTAGTCCCCCAAGATTGGGGGATTAGGGGGTTGATTGAGACTATTCCAGCAGTCTCATTTCGCAAGGTTCGAAAAATTTAATAAAGGAGAGATAAATATGGCAATGGCATTGG
>PVMK01150444.1_pt1 | contig 21082 bp, 31 predicted proteins | sample 1853481 | NCBI WGS metagenome assembly PVMK01 (sample SAMN08533507, study PRJNA380276) | Marine sediment metagenome, whole genome shotgun sequencing project.
TTTCTCATTGAGTTCCTTGTCGATGCTGGCCGCGTAGATATGTACATCCGGGTGCGCGTCTTCGACCCGCTGCAATCCTTCAGGGCAGGTCACTATGCAAACGACAACAATATTTGCCGCCCCTTTCTCTTTCAGAATATCGATCGCAGCTACGGTCGAGCCACCTGTTGCAAGCATCGGATCGATAATAATGCACATTCCGTTTTCAGCCTGAGGTGGCAGACGCTGGTAATAGGTCACCGGCTCCTTGGTTGCCTCATCACGATACAGCCCGACGAAACCAACCCGCGCCGAGGGCACCAATGACAGTATGCCGTCGAGCATGCCTACTCCGGCACGCAATATTGGCACAACGACAATATCCTCGGCGATCATGTGGCATTTTGCTGCCGCAACCGGGGTTTGTACTTCGACTTCTTTAACCCGCACGTTCTTCAGCGCTTCATAGCAAATGAACATCGTGATTTCAGTCGCCAACTCACGGAATTTCTTATGCCCTGTCTCAAGATCGCGGATCAGGGCGAGTTTGTGTTGTACACAGGGATGTCTGATTTCTTCGTACATCGGTTAATACTCCCGTTCCTTATTTAGACGGACATATCTTTTATTCTTAACAACGGCCGATCAGCCAATATTTCCACCGTCCCGAACTTACCTAAAATTTCGTACCTGCCCTCACCGGATCTCCTGAGACCCGAAATCCGGCCTGGATTCAGCGACTGATTCAGCGCATCTGGCGGTATCGGCTCCATTTTCCCCGCTTCAAGCACCTGTGTGCAAGCTGGAAACTCGAGAAAAGCTGCCCGATAGCAACCTTTTTCAGACGGTCGCGGTTTTTCGTAAAATGGATGTTCGGGACACAGGAACAGGTCAAGATCAATCATTAATGAGGTGGCTGCAAAATGCCAACTGAGTACAAAAGATTGAGTCAGGCCCACGGCGACGAATTCGCGCAGTTCTGTCCAGTCTGTCGTGTCGTCAGTCATCTGTTTGCACAGTCAGCATTACTCATTCAGCGACTTCAATCACTATTTCGCTGGTCACAGAATTGGCTATGAAGCACAGATCGTGCGCTCTATGATGCATCTTTTCTATCTGTTGCTGGCTGGGAATGTTTTTGCCCGACCAGGTGATTTTCGGTCTCAATACGACACGCGTCATTACGAACTTTTCGTCATCCGATTTTCCTAAATGGCCGACTGCCGCATCAGTGTATTCATCGGGTACAAAATCACGTTTGGCTGCGAGCGATAAAAAAAATAACATATGACAACTCGACAGTGACGCAACGAAAGCCTCTTCCGGATCAACATTCTCCGCGATGGACATTGGCAGGGGCACGATACTCGGTGATGCCGATGCAGGCACGGTGACTCCACCGTCAAACTCCCACTGATGTCCGCGACTGTATTTGTCATCGATGAACTTCTGGTCACCGCGTTGCCATCGAATTGTCGCGACATATTCGCTCATTTCAGGAAAATCCGCTTTCTCTGCTAGCCAAGGCGCAATCCGTTCGCCACTGGTTTGTCCGGCACCGCCAGCACGACGCTGCCATCATCCTGTATCAAACCAGTCACGAGGCATTCCGACATGAACGGTCCGATCTGTTTTGGCGGAAAATTGATAACTGCAAGCACTTGTTTTTCAAGGAGATCTTGCTTCTCATAATGATCAGTAACCTGCGCCGAAGAGTGTCGCACACCGATTTCGCTGCCAAAATCTACGCTTAGCTTCCACGCCGGCTTGCGCGCTTCCGGAAACTCATCAACAGCAACGACGGTGCCAACGCGCAACTCTACTTTTTGAAATTCGTTCCATGTTAAATCCGCCATTGCTGCCCTCGTATTGAATGCTCTGTTTTTTTCGAGTTCGATTGTGAAGAGGCATCATTTCCAGTTGCAGGTTGACTAGTCCAGCCCCACAGTGCCTCTGCAGACATCAGGTTCGCACCCATTGCCGTATCGCGTGGGGTGCATCAGGTAAAAGTGCTGTTTACCCAGATACCAATGTAATGTGATATCGCCACGACGACAATCGCAATGCCCAGGTGCTCAGTAACAATGGGCAATGCAGCTACACGCTGCATCCGCGCCAGGTAGGCACTAAGAAGGGTAATGACGAGCAGCCCCCAGGCGACCGCTACGGCGACGGCCGTCTGCAATGGCAACCAGAGTAATGGTACTGCGAAACTCAAGGCCACAACTAACTTGGTAACAAATGTCCAGATCGTTGCCGCCCATATATGCTCTTCGGTCGAATCCGGATCAGCTTCCTGGGCGATGTGAATACCGAGCGCATCAGACATCGCATCTGCAACGGCTACGACCAGTATTCCGCCAAGCACAGCCACCAGGGAATTGGTCCCGGCATTCAGCCCGGTGATCAAACCGATGGTCGTTATAACGCCACTGGTAGCACCAAAAAATATACCGGTGCGCGCACCTTTGTTCTGCATTATTCTTTTCACCGTCTTCTCTTAGCGCCTGGTCTCACGCTTTCGACCCGGCAAACAGTTTGTGCAACAGGTGCTCGATAATCATTGCGCCAAACACGAAGACGACAGTGCCCAGCGAGACGACCAGTGCCTGCTTGTACATTCCACCAGCACCCACCGACGATGCCGCCTGGCCACTCGCATAGATCGTCCGGATAATTTCTGCACCCAGACCGCCGCTCAGCCCGCCGACAAAAATCAGCTGTAGTCGTGTTGCCAGCCTGGCATTGCGGCTGGCAAAGAATGCGCTGGCAATACCGATGACGGCCACCAGCCACGGCCATGAGTGATTCAGGATCGCCACGAAAGCAAGGCCGAGCAGCGCGGCGTTGACAAGTACGTTCTTCATTCGACTACCGTCGTATACATGTTTATCTCGTCTGTTTCACCCGGCATCCGTACCGTCCCCTCGAACGTCAAACCGAGCTTTTCGACCAGCCTGATGGACGCCTCGTTCTCCGCATCAACCATGGCGATAATACGCGGCAATTGCAGAACATTCTTTCCGTATTCAAGAACGGCGGTCGCGGACTCGACAGCATATCCGCTGGCCCAGAACCTGTGCAGGAACGCGAAGCCGACATCGGGCGCAGCAAACTCCTCTCTTTTCACCAGCCCACACATTCCCATGGGCACGTTATCGCTCCTGTTGCGCACCAGGAACATGCCGAAGCCGTGGCGCTCATAGCTACCGATCGGGCCCTTGTGCAGGTACTCACGCGCGTCGGCACGTGAGCGAACCGCTTTGTCACCGATATAGCGCAGGAACGCCGGCTCGTTCAACAGCTCGACGATAAAATCACAGTCATCATAAGAAAGACGTGAGAGCAGCAGCCGTTCTGTTTCCAATACAGTCATTTCACAAGACCCGAATACGGGCTAACGCCGCTCGATTCCCAGGTACTCCAAAGTCTCTTCCTGAAGCAGGTCGGTGGTCACCAGATCGACCTCGCAGCGATTGTTGCGGCAAACGGCCTGGCGCTTCGCCTGGCCTGACGGACAATCGTAATAGACGCGAAATGCACAGTTCTTTTCATAGTTCCTGTATTCGAGTCGCAGCGATGTTATCTCCGACTTCGCCACCGATGTCAGACATTGAATCGGGTAGCCATAGTCGGCCACCGTGCAATCGTCATCTGTACTACAAGACCTCGCGCCTGCAACTTTTTCTCGCAGGTCGTCTTCAGCCTGCTCGCAATTGGTGACGCTCTGCGTTGTTTGCACCGGCGTATCTTTTCCTGGTTGCTGCATTGCCAGGTCCGGCGGCGTGCCCTCCTTGATTGTTAACCAGCGTGACTCATCCTCAAACCGGGTCGCAATAAACCAGAGGATTACGGCCAATGACATTGATATCAGCGCAGTTGCGTAAGGCAGACGATTCATTGGGCAGCCCGATATTAAAAGCGATTAATGACGGTGACGCCGGCCACCTGCAGCTCGTCCGGATTGCCCAGTGCCTGTGCCGCTCGCTGCAAATCGATCGTTTGGCCGATTAACTGCTGTGGGCGCAACTTGCCCGCGGATATCATCTGTAACATGCCCTGGTATTCATGTGCCTGCATGCCATGGCTGCCAACGATTTCGAGTTCATTGGCGACGACGAGTTCCATTGGTATCGACGGATGGTAGTCGTTGCCAGCCATCAGGCCGATTTGCACATGCCGCCCGTGTTTGCGCAAATTGGCGATAGAGTTGTAACAGGTGTCGGCACTACCGAGTGCATCGATAGACAAGTGTGCACCACCGCCGGTCAATTCTCGGATTTCATCAACGACGGATACTGCTGAGCCAGCATTAACAGTGGCAACCGCGCCTATAGCTTTCGCCAGCTGCAGCGCTTCCTCGTTGATGTCGACGGCAACCACGCGTGCATCAAATGCGGCTGCAATCATTATTGCGGACAGCCCCACGCCGCCACAGCCATGCACGACAACCCATTGGTCCGGCGACACGCCTCCCTGCGCTACAACACCGCGAAATGCTGTAGCAAAACGGCAGCCCAGGCTCGCAGCAGTTACAAAATCGATATCTTCCGGCAACGCAACCAGGTTGGTATCCGCGTAATCTATTGCGACGAACTCTGCATACGATCCCCAGGCGGTAAAGCCCGGCTGGAATTGATGGTCGCAAATTTGTTGATTGCCGGACCTGCACTGCCCACATGTGCCGCACCCACAAACAAATGGCAAAGTCACGCGGTCACCGACTTGCCATTGCCCTACATCGCACCCAACTGCCGCAACCACGCCGGCAATTTCGTGCCCAGGCACATGCGGCAGCACGATGTCAGGGTCATGTCCCATCCAACCATGCCAGTCGCTGCGGCACACCCCGGTCGCGGCGACTTGCAGCACCACGCCTGCATCAACCGGGGCAGGATCGGCTACCTCGCTGATACCAACCGGCCCCTGAAATTCTTCATATAACGCGGCTTTCATTTAGCCAGCTCTTTGTACATGACAAACGCGTCCACGTAGCCATGCACCGGATGAAGAAATGCGCCCGGCAATGTACCGACAATCGCGAAGCCCATTTTTTTCCAGAGATAGACGCTTGCCTCATTGGTCTTGACCACAAGGTTGTATTGCATTGCCCGGTAGCCGAGCCTTATCGCCTCTTCCTGAGAGTGTTCGCACATTCGGCTCGCCACGCCACGCCCGCGGGCGTTCTCGGCAACAATGTAGCCGCAATTTGCAACGTGAGCCCCGAGCGTCGGCTGATTTGGTTTTATGTAGTAGGTGCCGAGTAAGATCCCGGTTTCATCCGCGGCAACATAGCTTGCCTGCGGAATATCGAGCCACATTTTTTGCGCCTCTACATCCGTCATGTCACGTGCATACGGATACGTCTCTCCCGCCCGAATGACAGGTTTCATCATCGTCCATGTGTCTGCCCAGTCCGTGTCTTTTATTGGACGAATTTCTATCTCACTACCCATTTATGAATTCGCTGTTATTCAGCAATGTCTTTTATGTAGCGCAATAACTCACCGGTATAACTGTTGCGCTCGTAAAATTGCCGGGCCCGAGAATTGCTTGCAAATACATGTAAGGTCATGGATTTCGCGCCGTGCTCCCTGGCGTTATCTTCCGCCGCATTCAGTAATGCCAATCCGACACCTTTTCCCTCCGCAGCATCACTCACTGCGATTGCCTCGAGATGCGAACTTGGTACATGACTAAGCAACTCCGGTCGCAGGCGGACCAGCGTCAATCCGAGTACTTCTTCGCCATCGACGGCAACCTGCACCAGGCAGTCTTCGGCGTCACCATCGAGCCAGCTCTGCATCTGTTTGGCGTCATCGCGCCACAGGTGCTCCGGGTTTCTGGATTCCGGAACTTCGAAAGCTGCAAGGCGTGGCATCAGCGCGAGCATTTGCTCTCCATCCGACGATTGCGCATTTCTGATTTGAAAATTCATGGGTTCCTGTTCGACTCCCGGGAGTTTGATTGAATGCATTCTATTCCGATTGTGCATCTGAGTGGTCGGCGATTGGATTACAGTCGGCTTGCTTGTTTATTCAGTATAACCCGTTGTTTTTATTTGTCTTTTGAACCCAACGGAATCCATCGATTGACCGATAAACAATAGCGACGATAGCTCTCGCCGAACTTTTTTTCCAATACTGGCTCCTCGTAAACCCGTACAAAACCATGTGCGAGCAAGCCAAATGCGACTGACAGACCAATGATAGAAATCGATCCCAAAATCATTCCACCACCAAGAATAACAACCAATGCACCGACGTACATCGGGTTGCGTGCGTATCGATACGGCCCTCGACTGACGAATTCCCTTGGTGGATCAAAGGGTGCCGGGGTGCCCTTGCCTTGTGTAATGAAAACTCCAACGCACCATGCCGTAATGACGGCTCCGACAAAGCCAACCGGCCAGCCAAGCACGCGAACAATATAAGGAATACTGATCGGAAACCTTGCATCAAGCGGAGCGACCGAAATGGCCACCCAACTCCATAGGCCAACAAAACAAACCGCATAAAACAAGCCACGAAGTGCCACAAAAGCTGTTTTAAGGCCTGTTTTCATATCGGCTAAGTTACCCCTCGCATGACTGCAGGAGATTATTCGATCTGCACCTCGTTAGCAGTCCTGGCGCGTCGGCCATTGCGCGCTAACTCTTGGTTTTTCCCGATCTGTAGAACCTGATCTGCACCTTTTCGACAGTCACCAGACCTTCGTCAATCGCATCGTCAATCAGCGGCAGGAACGTCTCTATCTTCTCTTCCGTATCGACGATCTCTATGATCACCGGCAGGTCGCTGGAAAGACGCAGTATTTTCGCGGTATGTAGTCTGCTTTGTGCACCAAAACCTTCCAAACCGCGCAACACGGTCGCACCGGCCAGTCCCTGCTCCCGGGCCTTACGGACGATCCACTCGAACAACGGCAGTCCTTCGTGTTTGTCGTTTTCGCCAATAAATATGCGCAGGAGCTTACCTTCATCTGGAAGTGTCATTATCGATTCTACCTTGCCACCAGACCATAGCCTGCCATCACCAGGGCCAGTCCGAGAATAACGTGAATACCGACATTAGCTGCCGCCCGAAAAAATTCGGCATCACGCATCATCGCGAACGTTTCGTAGCCGAATGTTGAATAGGTGGTAAAGCCGCCAAGAATGCCTATCAAAACGAACCTGCGAAAATCCGGACTGAATAGCTGCCTGGATTCCACGAGTCCGGCAATCAGTCCTATCAGCAGGCAGCCCAGCATATTGACCGCGAGGGTCCCATAGGGAAATGCGGCGAGTGCGGCTTTGCGCTGCACGAATCCACTCAGTCCGTAGCGACAAATGGCACCAATGAACCCACCGGAACCAACCATCGCCGCATTAATCAGGGCCGCTTTCAATATTGCCTCCGCAAACGGCAGTCGACCTGCGACCGCCTGAATACTCCCGACTTAGTGTCTGGCACACGAGCTGTGAACGCAATAAGCGCTCGTGAACCGGATCATTCAGATGCCAAATCATGCCGCCGGCAACACATAAAAGTATACCATCACGAAATGGCAAGCACTCCCTGCAAGCACAAACACATGAAAAATCGCATGATGAAATTTTATCTTCTTGAAACTGTAAATTACCGCACCAACGGTATATGCAAGACCGCCAGCAAGAAGCCACCACAACCCGTCAGCTGAGAAATTGTTTATGAGCGGCTTGATGGCGAAAACGATAAGCCAGCCCATAAATACGTACATTGCGGTTGACGCGTGTGAGTACTTACCAGTGAAGAATAGTTTCAGGACGATGCCGATTGCCGCAAATCCCCAGGTAATTCCAAACATCAGCCAACCCAGCGATCCACTCAGAATGACAAGCATTATTGGCGTGTAGGTCCCGGCAATCAGGATGTAAATAGCCGCGTGGTCAAGAATTCGGAACCTGATTCGCCGTGCTGGATTGGTAGTGCTGTGATAGAGCGTGGATGCAGCGTATAAAACGACCAGGCTCACGCCAAAAACAGCAAAACTTAATACATGCAGCAGGCTGCCATAACGGTTCGCATAAGTAACCAGGAGCGCAAGCGCGAAGATGCTCAAGACGAAACCCAGTGCATGGGAGAGAACGTTAATTCGCTCCTCTAACGGCGAGTAAAATTTTGCTCCGTCTATTTCCATCAGTTAGCTTGTGTCCTGGTGCACGAACGTATATTGATCAAGCTTAGCTCAAGCCAAAGTCGCAGAGTGGCATTCGATCATCCAGCACTTTTTTTCCGCTCCTCGAAATAACGAGCGTACACTTTCGCCATGATCTTCCCGGGAATCTTCAGACCTTCGACTACCTCGGCAAGGAAATTCATTTCCGCGATATCTTTTTGGTTATCGGCGGAAATTACATGCAGCAGCATTAGCATCAACGCCTCCTTGTCTTGTAAAGCCAGGTCATCATTGACCGAGTTCAGCAACTCGTTGAGGGTCGCCGTTTCTGCCACTTCATCGGTGGCCCGCGTGATCAGGTTCAATGCTTCCCCGGGTTGCAGCCTGAATCGTTCGCGCAGCAACTCCACCATACGCGTCATTTCATCCGGAGAGACTCCACCGTCGCTTTTCGCTACCAACGCCATCAATGAAGCAATCAGGATCTGTCCGCTTGGGTCACTTACAATACTGTCCGGGTCGATAGCAATTCCGGTTTTCGCGTAAATCAGGTCTTTCAATTTCGATGACATGTGATCGGACGATCCCTTTTGCTTTGACCAACCGGGCACTGCGCGCGGGTCTGGCCGTTACGCCTCAGGCGGCGGAACATTATAAAAGAAATCGACAATCCCCGTTTCCAGCGAATATTCAGCGCCAACAATAAGTAGTTTTCCTTCCTCTACCAACTGCTCAATGATCGCTGACCCGTGACTCAGGTTGTCTGCTGACACGCGAACATTGGACCGTATGGCCTGCTCAATACCTGGCTCAAATAGTCCATCGACGGATGGGCGAATACGATCGACAATAGAACGCAAATTGTGTGATTGATTGCCCGTCGGCTGTCGCAACTCATCCAACGTAACCTGGACAGCCCCACACTGGGTGTGGCCAAGAACAACCACCAGCGGCGTGCCAAAACACTCTGCCGCATATTCAACGCTGCCAATCTGTGATGGCGCGACGACATTTCCGGCAACGCGGATAACGAACAGTTCGCCAAGGTCCTGATCAAACACCATTTCAACCGGGACTCTTGAGTCAGAACATCCCAAAATAATCGCGACCGGTTCCTGGGCATCGAGAAATTCACGGCGAAGTCTTGGGGCCATATGGCTCTCGAGTTGACCAGCGCCTGCAACAAAACGCTGGTTTCCTTCTCTCAGGCGATCAAGCACTTCCCTTGCGGATATCATTCAGGCATTTCTTTCATTTGACTTGAACTCTGTCTTTGATCCAGTGAAATCATTGAACAACTGTTGATGAGCGGACAGCGAAAACTCATCATCCCGTAATGAATATTGTCGCACCCAATCCAGAAGCATGCTCAGGTTCTTGTTCTGCTCGTCCAGCGACTCATATTTGTGTGCCTCCCAAGGCCTCGCCCTGCAATTGCTGATGCACGTTTCCTCACCAGGGTTTAGAAATATAACTTCATCAGCCTTGTTGATGACCAAACCCAGCAAATCAGAGTAACAGCCCTCGATTACCCAGTTGTCATTATTATCCAGAAAACGCTGCACTTCAGCAGCGCTCTCATCAAGAGGTAACCTGGTTGGAGGATCTGACTCTCGCCAGGCAAGCGCATCAAGATCCAGGTGAGTTAACCCATACTTTTGAGAATAGTCTTTTGCCAGGGTAGATTTTCCAGATCCGGAATTGCCAAAAACAACTACTTTTCTCATCGCCACCCTTTATTGCGGACCTTTTTGCGTTTTAAGCCAACGTGTCGAACACCCCGGCACGCACCCTACACTACGCAACCCACTTCACGAAGGCGAGCCAGCCTCCGGTCGCGACGATCATCGCGGTGGCGGCCGGCGAAATGATAAATATCGCGACCAATCCCCAAACCGTGCCCGGGTGAACCCGCCTCTCATGAACCAGGTCATGAATCACGACCAGGACCAGCAACGCCAGGAATGCAATTGTGGCGAACGCGATTTCGGCGGGCGCAGGAAACCAATACAATAATTTTCCAAACAGATCGTTGAGCAGCGGGATTCTTGCGAATCGATCCAGTGCCGGCGCCAGAAGCGGAATTGATGCCATCATCATCAGACGCTTGTGATGACCGGATTGGCGACGAAAGTAAACTCCGAGCGCCACACAAAACAGGAACATGAACAATGAGGCCAGGTTACCTGCGGCACGCGCGGGGTATTCGTCAATATTTGGCGCGTCGCGCATAACGACCGTCCAAACGCCGGTAATTATGATCGCAACTGCAACAAACAGAGCTGCGGTCCCCGTTTGACGATGCAGTGGCGTTTGGCGGTTCCAGACGAGAGCAGGTTGCAAACACGCCAGGAAAAACCAGGCAGTCAATACTGTACCGTGCACAATAAGGTGTACCGGCAATTCAGGCAGACCAAAATAGTCCTGCAGGTAGAAGCTACGTGAAAATCCCAGCAGAGCTATCACAAGTGAAAAAATCGACATTCCCAGGTAGAAGGAGTCGCGGGTATTGCGGTTACCTGATCTGTCGAGTGCGTTCATTTTGCTGTCGGCTCCAGTTTGATCAACCGATGGAATGACTTTTTTTGCCTGTTGTACTACTCCACAAGCCCGGTCAGGTCCCGCTTGCATTGAGCTGGGCTCAGGAACTGGATAGTTTGAATACCAATCGTTCTTGCCGCCGCCAGGTTTTCACTCATATCATCAATAAAGACCGTTTCAGCAGCATCCAGCTGGTATTCGTTCAGCAGGTGCTCGTAAATCCCGATTTCCGGTTTGATCTTTTGAATTCGACAGGAAATCACTGCGCCGTCGAACATATCCCAGATGTCATGTTTCTTTTCAAGATATGCGATTGATGCAAAATGCATATTGGAAAGAACGAAAAGTCGGTGGTCCGGGCCGGCCATGGAACGAATCAGGTCAATCGTCTCATGAATCGGTGTGAGTGATCGGGGCACCTCGTTCAGCAGCCGTTCAATGTCAGCATTTGGCAGTCCGGTCCGTTCTGCACCGCGAACGACTGCATCCTGGAAAGGAAGCGTGCCTCTATCCAGCTCCAGCCAATCGGGGTGCCCGAGTATTTCGGTCTTCACCAGATTCTGAGTCTCGGGGCTATCAAATACATGCCGGATGAGCTTGTCTGGTTGCCAATTGAATACCACGCCGCCCAGGTCGAATACGATGTTCAACAATGCCACCTCGTCCGCGAAACTTTTTGGCTATGGATGATTTGTGTACCCGTCATCTTCAACAGAGGTAGTGATTTCGTATGCGTCCAGCTCGATTACATTCCGATCCGGATCACGAATAAATATGGCTGACATGTCGCCAAAGCTGAACGACCCAGTGATCTTGATGTCGTGCTCTGAAACAAATTCTTTCGCTTGTGCAAGAGAGCCCACTGTTAATGCGACATGTGTAATTCCGGTATGTTTTTCGTCCACATCCATCAGGATATTGGTGTCTCCGGGCACGTCGGCCGGGCCAAGTAGGTTGAGCACCACACCGCTTGGATGCTTCATTATGACCGGGTGCCCGGATTCGAATCCGACGTCATTTACAAGATCAAAACCCAACAAAGAATAAAATTTTATGGACCGCGTTTTATCGCTGATTCTGATACCGACATGATTGACGTTCGTGATATCCAGCATGTGAATTGCCTTTCTTTTTATTTACAAATAATTTGGCTGGTACATAAGCGCCGATGAAAACACAGCAACATCAGGGTGCCTCGTGTTCGAAATGCCCGGTCTCTATAAATGAAAAGGCTTGTTCGATAGCATCAGGTGATTTCATGATAAATGGATGCGAATGTGGCACCACGAGGAAATCGGTCATCCCTGAAACCTTCGTATTCTCGACCGAGATCTTTCCATCATCGGGATTCTTAAGATATTGCGACAGAATAGGGTTAAACGTTCTCGTACCTGCAATGACGCCCACCTCGTAGTCCACCGGTCCCAGCGTCAACGGAATGCTATCTTCACCAGTGCCAAGCTGATATCCGGCGGGACCATTAATCGCTCCAAATCCGGGAAAATGACGCAGGCTGTCAACAATCTCACTGCCCTTATTGGGTGGCGCAAACATAAGAACCCGTCCGAGGTTCGATATGTCGTTTTGCTCCAGGTAATACCGCACCAGGATACCGCCAAGTGAATGGGTGACAAAATGCACGACGCTTTCTGCAGGGCATTTTTCCAGGCCAGTCTCGATTGCCAGCGGTGCCAGTTTCTCAATCGGGAAAAACCTTGACGGGTAATCTACGTTGGCAACCACGTACCCTGATTCCTCAAACGTCGCTGCCGCTTTTTCCATGGATGCAGAGGTGCGTGCCAGCCCGTGCAGGAAAACCACGCAGTCTGCGCCTCGCGCCGGCGTTACGGCTACAACCAGCAAAGCAATCATGAAGGTAAAAATATTCGCGTACATGTATTAAATGTGCATCCTGACGAGTTAATTACTGGAATTAACTGTTCATTGCTCTGGAAAGTTTCTTCTTCAGCGTCGCTATGTCGCCCTTATTACTTTCCGAATTCTTCTCAGCCTCTCTCAATTCACCAAGCGCTGCCTCAACATCGGTTCCCACAAGCCATTTCGTCACCGTTGGCACCTGATCCGCGTTATCGCTTGATATTGAATCGGGCTTACCATCGAGGATAGCAACGCGGTGCTTGCAGGAATTTCCAAACTGGCCAGCAGGACACGTACAAAGCGCCGTTAAACTTGCACCATCTTTAATGAAAGTAATCTCGTATGCATCCGACGAAGACCCTTTGACTTTAAAAATGAGTTGTTCCACAACGTACCCTTTTCGTTACTTTGGGTTGGCTTTCCGGCGCCAGGTTACCAGCACACAATCTTACTGCCGAACATTATAACAAAGCGCGAAATGGGATTCGGACTGAGTGCCAGCCAACGGGCCGATTGGTCGGGCATACCTTGTCTCGTGGTCATGGATCAGCCTGCGTGCCCTGATGAAAGATAATCTGCCACCCATCTCCCCGGCGCTGCCAAATAGAAGACCGCAGTGTTTCAGCAGGCTGATCTTCGCCCACTCGCCTGGATCGATAGGTGATAAGAATTGCATTCTCACTGCTTTGACGGCACTGAACGGAATCAATTTCAATGTCCGCTGGCGGGGCCCTGGACAAGGAATCAAGAATCGTGTTTTTTGTCCACACGTGACCAGAACGACCGAACTCGATGAAATCATCGGCGATTAGCTCATCCAGGTCTGTTCTGGAAGATCTGACCCGAGGGTTCAGCAAGCGGCGCTCAAGCGCTACTACGACAGCATGTTGTTCATTGTGGGTCAAAGTATTGGTACGCCTAACTACTAAGCTAACTTGCGCCCAGCATATGGCGGGACGGCTGTGTCAGCAAGCGCCACGGCGGCGTTGGCAGCGGCACACAGCGTGTTGTCAGGCGGCAGCTTGTGCTTCTGGCCGTTTGCCAAGCACAAACCACTCCACTAGCAAAAGGTTTGGTACCCAACACAGCCACGATATAGCCTGGTAGGCAGCTTCAAACTCAATGCCAATGACCTGGCTCAATGGTAAATAGATGCGTAACGTTACCGCCGCCAGGGTTAACGCGTAAACTTCGCAGCATCCAGGCACGATGGGCAGACACGTCGCCGCTGCGAATGAGTCGGTATGCATTTAAGGTGGTACCAACCCAAAGCACAGCCATTAGTCCGAAACCAAAGTGAGCGACAAGACCGCCGGAGGAGCCAAGGGCGAGAATGAATCCAGCCACTCCGCTCACCAAAACGGCCACGACGTACGACCGGCCGAGCCAGCGATCTGTTGGCAGAAATCGAGCACGTAATCGCGAATTTAGCTGGAAGGCACCGAGCCCGATCGCCAAAAGCCCACCCGCCAGGTGTACCGATATAGAAACGGGAACATTGGCAAAGAGATTTTGAACGAAGGGAGGCCTGGTCGGTGGAGATATTAACGCGGAAAACGCATAGGCCGCTACAATCAATGCGAGGAATGTCATCGCAGTCCATGCAAACTTACGTATCATCGCTAATTCCAGATATTGCCTGACTTGCTGGCTTACTGGTGCCAGTAAGCCAGCACGCCTCACGTGAGATAAACATCATAACAACGCTCGAAGCGTGACAGAAAACGTGCACTGAGTCGCCCGGCGGCCAGCGCAGTGATTTTTTAGGCGGCGCATAGCTTTTTGACACGAAGCTTCTTTTTTGCTTTTTTCGCGACCCAAAGATCATACTGAGTCTGCTGATTTAGCCAGCTCTCTGGTGAAGTCTCGAACGCGATCGAAAGGCGCAATGCCATTTCAGGGCTAATGCCAGCGCGGCCATTCAGAATCGCTGACAAAGTCTTTCTACTAACTCCGAGACCCTTAGCAGCCTCAGTGACACTCAATTCCAACGGCTCAAGGCAAAGCCCTCTAATTACTTCACCGGGGTGTGGGGGATTGTGCATTTGCATAGTCATATCTAATGGTAATCCTCGTAATTCACATCAACCGCGTCGAGCCCGTCAAATTTAAATGTAATCCGCCAATTTCCGCTTACCCGCACCGACCAAATACCACGACTTCGACCTTTCAATTGATGCAAGTACAGGCCTGGAAGCTGCATATCCTCAGGAGATAAGGATGCGTGGAGTCTGGACAGAATGACTCTAAGCTTCGGCGAGTGGACTGTCTGGATTCCCGCTTTCGTTCCACGCGAAAAGAAACGCTCAAGCCCTTTGTGTTTGAAGCTTCGAATCACAATACGAAGTGTAACGTGTTACGTTACACGTGTCAAGATGAAAGCCGCTTAACCTCTTACCGCACTGGCGCCAGGTAACTGGCACGCTTCGTGTGAGACCAACATCATGACATTGCACGATGCGCGACAGAAAATATGCGCTGAACCAGCCGGCAGCCAGTGCAGCGATTTGTCAGGCGTCACTTCGGTATCTCTAATTTCGACATGTGTGCCGCAAATTCATCTGTTTGAGTATATTCACGAAAACCGCCTACCATAGCCCGCACACAGTCCCCGGGGGTCTCGCCTCCGTCGAAATAGCCAGTACAGGCCTCGTCGACAAGGGCTGGTCTTTCTCTCCAGACCCAGGCCTGAGCGTCACGAAAAACATCCAGGTCATTCGAGCTTGTTGTCGCAGATTCGATATCACCCCCTTTCACTATCAGGTGAAACGTATCTGTCACGTTGAAGTCGATGCCCAGAGCAATCATCAGGTCGTCCTTAACAGTAACGGGACAAACGATTTCGTTACCACTTACGCTGCAACCCTGCCTTCTGACGACGGAGTAGTTTCCGCCTTCAGCCCACCCTTGATAATAGAGAATTGCCGGTATCGATTGTTGCGCGCGTAGGAGTGTTGGACGCAAACGTTCCGGTTCGAATGAATAGAATGCATCGATAAAGCGCTCTGATGCTTCCAGATCCTGCTCTTCATAGAGAGTACTTTGACCAAAGCCAGTCGTACTAACCAGGAAAAGTAACGTGACGGGGAGCCGGATTCTGCTATTCACTTGATCATGACACCTAACGTTTTAGCTCACTGACACGGTGTTTCGTATCAGGTCGGCTGGAAAAGATCCCACAGGTTGCCGTAGAGGTCTTTGAAAACGGCAACAGTGCCATATTCTTCCTGTTTCGGGTCTCTGACGAATGTTACACCTGCATCACGTATCGAATCGTAATCTCGCTGGAAATTATCGGTCTGCAGAAAAAGAAACACGCGTCCGCCAGATTGGTTGCCAATGAATTTTTTCTGCTCCGGTGTTGCGGCGCGTGCGAGGAGCAGGTTTGTGCCACCCTGACCGGGCGGGGAAACCACGACCCAGCGTTTGTCCTGTTCGGGCTGATAGGTGTCATCTATGAGGGTAAAGTTGAGCTTGTTGCAGTAGAAGTCTATGGCATCGTCATAGTCGCGAACAATGAGTGCGACATGCAGGATTGACTGATTCATAGCAACAACAGCTCAAATCCAGCTCTGGTCTTCGATAGCCACCGTCTGGTCAGTTTCTATGTTACCGGTGTGCAGTGTTTCTTTTGGTTCAATAAGGACAATCTCTGTGCCTTCGATCGCGACCGGTCGATGTTGCACACCTTTTCGCACAACGTAGAACTCGCCCGGGTCGAGAGAAATAACCTGGTCACGAAGGTGAATATCGAGATGGCCGTTTACGACGAGGAAAAACTCATCTTCATTGTCATGCGAGTGCCAGCCGAGTTCACCCTGCCCTTTGGCGAGCTTGATGTAATTCTCATTCAACTCGCCGACGAGTTTTGGTGACCACAGGTCATCAAATTTTTTGAATTTTTCGGCGAGATTTATTTTATCCATTGCCTCAGACCAGTTTACGAATACCAACCGCGTAGCGAATCTCTTTGAGATAAGGCACAGAAATCTCCCTGGCCTTCTCTGCTCCCTTCAGGAGCTCTTGCTCAACTACTGCAGGGTCATCGATGAGCCGTTGATATTCAGCCCTGGCCGGTTTGATGTGCTCATTGATGTATTCGAACAGAACTTGCTTCATCTCGCCCCAGGCGATGCCATCCGCGTAACGTTTTTCGATGTAGGCTGCCTCATCTGCGCTGGCGAATGCTTTGTAGATTTCGAAAAGCGTTGATCCTTCTGTGTCTTTCGGTTCGCCGGGTTCAAGACTGTTAGTTTTGATTTTCATGATGAGCTTGCGGAGTTTCTTTTCATCCGCGAAAAGCGGAATTGTATTGTTGTAGCTCTTGCTCATCTTGCGGCCGTCCAGACCTGACAGTACCGCTGTGTCGTCATCGATAACCGCTTCCGGCATTACCAGGATGTCACCATAGTGATGGTTAAATCGCTGTGCGATATCGCGTGTCATCTCGACATGTTGTTTTTGATCTCTTCCCACCGGCACCTTTGTTGATTTGAACATCAGGATGTCTGCTGCCATCAGGATGGGATAGCTGTACAGCGCCATCATGATGCCTTTGTCCGGATCCTTGTTGCCGCTTTCCTCGTTGGCCTGCACGACCGCTTTATATGAGTGCGCACGGTTCATGAGTCCCTTGGCCGTGGAGCTGGTGAGGATCCAGGTAAGGTGTGGTATTTCCTCGATATCTGATTGCCGGTAGAACACGGCATTATCCGTATCCAGTCCAAGCGCCAGCCACGCCGCCGCGATTTCCAGCGTGGAGCGGTTGATGCGTTCCGGGTCTTCGGCCTTGGCGAGCGCATGATAGTCAGCCAGAAAATAAAAATTCTGTTTTAACTTGTCCTTGCTCGCAGCAATTCCGGGACGAATAGCGCCAACGTAATTGCCGATGTGTGGTGTGCCGGTGGTCGTGATTCCGGTGAGGTAGATATCCTGAGCCATTAATTAGTACCCGGCCGCCTGGCCGTCCTTGCGGGATTCGGACGCACCGTAATAGACGCCCTCCTCGTTGTCGCGGCGAATCGCCTGGTAACCGCCGTAGTCAATACTGTCTGTAGCAACATTGTGGCCCTTTTTCCTGAGTTGTTCGCGGACATCCTCGCCGATACCGCTTTCCATATACACGACCCCGCCATCGGTCATGACTTCGTCGGTAGGTTGTGATGATCCTGTGTGGCGAATCCGTGCCGCGTCCCCTGCTTCCTGGATGTTCATGCCAAAGTCGATGACGTTGACGAGAATTTCAACATGGCCCTGAGGCTGGATCGAGCCGCCCATGACGCCGAAGCTCATGAACGGTTCGCCATCCTTCATTACGAAAGCCGGGATAATCGTATGAAACGGTCGTTTGCCCGGTTCGAATACGTTGGCGCGCCCTTCCTGCAAGCTGAACAAAGCACCGCGAGTTTGCAGCATGAAACCGAGATCTCCCGGTGTCATACCTGAACCCATACCACCGTAATTGCTCTGGATCAGAGAAATCATGTTGCCATCGCTGTCGGCAACGGTCATATATATAGTGTCGCCCGTCTCCAGCATCGCGTCGCCCGCCGGATAGGTGGCTGCTGCTTTGTCGGGATCGATAAGTTTGCGTCGCTCATCCGCATATTCTTTTGAAATAAGTTTCGCCACGGGTGCGTCGTAGAAATCCGGATCAGCGTAGAACTTTGCCCGATCCTCGTAGACAACTTTTTTTGCCTCTACCAACGTATGGATGTACTCCGCGCTGCCGTAACCCATGCTTTTAAGGTCATAGCCTTCGAGTAAATTCAAAAGTTGCAATGCGGCAATGCCCTGGCCGTTTGGTGGCAGTTCGAAGACATCGTAGCCGCGATAATTGGTTGAGACCGGAGCAATCCATTCGGATTTGTGGCTTGCGAGATCATCGTAACGCAGGAAGCCACCGTGTTCGGTCATATAAGAATCGACTTTCCTTGCAATCTCTCCCTTGTAGAACACGTCCCTGCCGCCCTCTGCAATCTGGCGGTAGGTGTTGGCAAGGCGCGGGTTCTTGAACATTTCGCCCTTGGCAGGCGGCTTGCCGTTCGGCATGTAGGTTTCTTTGAAGCCTGGAAAGTCCGCGCGTGTTTTTGCATTGATTGCCCACCCATCGGCAATAATCTCCGACAACGGAAAACCGTCGCTGGCATAGGCGATCGCCGGTGCCAGTAACTCGCTCATGGGCAGGCGGCCATATTTGGCATGCAGTTCAAACCAGCCATCTACTGCACCCGGAACGCTGACTGCCAAAGGTCCCAGGTAGGGAACGCTTTCAATTCCTTCCTTTTTGAAGTGTTGCAGCGTCAGGAGTTGTGGCGAGCGCCCGGAAGCATTCAGGCCAGTCAACTCACCTTTCTCCGCATCCCAGATGATCGCAAACAGGTCACCGCCGATACCACAGCCGGTTGGTTCCATCAGGCCCAGGGTGGCGTTGGCAGCGATCGCGGCATCTACGGCACTGCCGCCAGCCTTGAGAATATCCAACGCAACCTGTGTTGCCAGGGGCTGGCTGGTCGCCACCATGCCATGTGGCGCGATGATCTCGGAGCGAGATGCAAAGGGTTCGCCGACCGGGCGATCAAAGCCCTGAGCGGATGTGGTAAGACTAATCATGAGCCCCAGTAGCAGCGATAAAACGCGATTCATACATTTCTCCGGACCACTCTGTAAAACCGTAAATGATGCCTAGATTACGTGTGGATTGAAACTCCAATCGGGCAGGAATACTTCCTTTCAAGGAGTCCTGAGAGGTTATGATTGGCCCATGACAATTGACAAATACATCAATGAATCCGCTTTGCGCGAACTCTATCCAGCGCATCTCCAGACTGTTAAAGCGCGCCATGACCGAGCCCTGGAGCGTGCCGGTGCCGGGCATGCCGTGATTTTTTCGGGCGCGCCACGGGGCGTATTCCTGGATGACTACGACTATCCCTTCAAACCAAATCCACATTTCGTCGGCTGGTTGCCGCTGACGACGACACCTTATTGTTATCTCGTCTACTCGCCTGGCGAGACGCCCGTACTGGTCTATTACCAGGAGAAGGACTACTGGCATCTGCCGCCAGCGAATCCGGACGGCTTCTGGGCTGATCATTTCGATATCCGCATCGTGCATGATATCGAAGACGTCGCGAAACACCTCCCGCAGGAACGGGATCAATGTATCTTGCTAGGTGAAATTGACGACGAGGCGCATGCGTTTGGTATTGAACGCATTAACCCAGGCAGCGCACTCAACATTTTACATTTCGATCGCGGTGTGAAAACCGGGTACGAAATCGAATGCATGCGTGCTGCGTCGAGACGCGCCGTCAAAGGCCATCGCAAAGCAGCCAGGTCATTTAAGACCGGCAAATCGGAATTCGATATTCATCTCGATTACTGCCGCGCCGTTGGGCAGGCCGACTTTGAACTTCCTTACGGCAATATCATTGCGTTGAATGAAAATGGTGCCGTGCTGCATTACCAGCACCAGTCGCGCGATAAGCCTGCTGAGGCGAGATCATTCCTGATTGACGCGGGCGCTAGTATCTATGGTTACGCATCGGACATTACACGCACCTACGCGAAGGAAGACGGGGAGTTTGCGGATCTCGTCGAGCGATTTGATCAACTTCAGCAGGAACTTGTCGCGGAGGTCAAGGCCGGGCTCAACTTCGCCGATCTGCACATTCTTTGCCACCGCAAAATTGCGGAGTTACTGGTTGAAATCAAGCTTGCTAAGGGAACGACTGATGCGTTGATCGAGTCTGGAGTTACCGCCGCATTTTATCCACATGGCCTCGGGCATTTACTCGGTATACAAGTGCATGATGTGGGCGGGCATATGGGTGACGACACAGGAACTACCATCGACCCACCGAGTGGGCATCCCTTCCTGCGTTTGACCAGAACTCTTGAAGTCGACCAGGTGCTGACAATTGAACCCGGTTTGTATGTCATTGATATGCTACAGGAAAACCTGACGGGCACAGCGGGTCACGGCATGATCAACCAGGAACGCCTGGCGTGGTTGCGAAAATATGGTGGTATTCGAATTGAGGATAATGTTCGGGTGCTTGCGGATGGCTGTGAGAATCTGACACGCGATGCTTTCGCGAAATAAGCGGGCCGAGCCTCTAATCCGCCAGTTTGTTCATCTTTTTTGCCAGCTGAAAATCCAGCTCCGTAATTCCGCCTGCATCGTGCGTCGTCAAATGCACGATCACCTTGTTATAGACGTTAAACCACTCGGGATGATGATTCATTTTTTCGGATTCAATTGCTGCGCTGGCCATGAAGCCGAATGCAGTAATGAAATCACTGAACCTGAATTCCCGATGTAGTTTCTCGTCCGCGAGCGACCACCCTTCAAGTTCATCCAGGCTGGCCTGAATTTCGTCGTCTCTCATTTTCACTGCCATCTACGCAGCGTCGTCCTTCCAGTGCCACCATTTGAGTAATTCGGGGTCAGGGTTTCTTGTGGACGCAAAATAGACTGCGCAGCGAAACACGTACAGTACACAGCGATCAATGTGCATATGATGAATCAGGCACAAACGCT
>PVMK01138209.1_pt1 | contig 21081 bp, 18 predicted proteins | sample 1853481 | NCBI WGS metagenome assembly PVMK01 (sample SAMN08533507, study PRJNA380276) | Marine sediment metagenome, whole genome shotgun sequencing project.
CGTCATAAGAATGATCATGCTGATTCTCCTGCCGACTTATCGGCCAACTTATTGTCTACTTCGACCAATGCCTCAGGCGCTGGGTGCGAGTAAGCCCACATCAAAACCCAAGGCCAGCCAACCACACCAAGGATCAGGGTTGCCCAACTGCCAATATTGATCGCCTCGGCCTTCGGATGTTTGCGCTCGGCGGCAATACGGCCCGGCATGCTGCCAATAAACCAGACGAAATACCCCGCCAACCCCATCAGGAAAAGTGTTAATGCAAGCGCTGCCCATTTCATTGGTTGACTCCTCTCAACATTCTCAGGATTTGGTCGCGAAGGTGCCTATTCAAAATCGCCCCCGAGCGCGAGGTGCAAATTGATATGTTCGATCAATTCTGCGTTCTGCAGGCGGATCAACGACGAGCGCGCAGCGAGTTCTCGTGACTGGATTTGGAGGACGCTCAGCAGGTCTACGCGTCCGACTTCGAGTTGACGCTGTACTTTCTCTACCGCCGTCGCGTTCTCTGTTACAGCCGCCGTTTGAAATTGCACGCGCTCACGTAACAAACGTAGATTGGCGAGGCCCGATTCGACTTCGCTGAATGCGACCAGCGCCTGCTGCCCGTAGTTGGCCAACGCCGCTTCCTGCTGAGCGGTTTGAATGTCGACTTGCGCATCGAGCCTACCACCAGAGAATATCGGCGCTAGGAAATTCGCACCAACGTTGAAAAAGCCAGGCCCCTGGCCCAGCATATCGTTGAGTGCATTGCTGGACGCTCCAGCAGACGAGGTCAGACTGAAAGACGGCAATTTTGCCAGCTTGGCAGCTTCCACCTGCTGAAATTGCGCTTTTACCTGGCGCTCGGCAGCAACCAAGTCAAAACGTCTTTCGAGCAATGTAGAGGGCATACCCGCGGGCGGAATGGGAGGCACCGGCACAAACTCCTCGGCCACTTCCATCTCGGCCGAAGGATAGCGGCCAAGTAAGAGCTCAAGACTGCGCACAGCCTGCTGGAAACCGGCTTCTGTTCCACGCAGATTCTCTTCTGCACTGGCAAGATCAGCCCGTGCGAGTGCGACATCCTGTTCGCTGACACGACCGGCTGATTGGCGTTTTTGGACCAGCTCAAGTACCCGCGTATTTGTTGCGACGTATTGCTCCGCTAAATTCCTTTGTTGCAGCGCCTCGGTGGCGAGGTACCAGGATTTCGCCGTCTGCGCTGCCAGCGATTGACGAGCGAATTCGAAGTCTGCTTGCGCAGCCTGGAACTCTTGCTCACTTGCCTCTGACAATGTGCGCAACCGTCCCCAGATATCCAACTCCCAGGCGACATTGATATCAGCGCCGTAGCTTTGCGACGGCCCACCGCCCCCAGATGTTGTCTGGCTCGACCCCCCACCCCCGAGGCCAACGGTCGGCTTCAGCCGGGCACCAGCAATTTTCGCTGCGCCGGCAGCGGCATCGAGATTAGCTGATGCCGTACGCAACCCCAGGTTGTTCTTGAGGGCTTCGCCAACGACCGCCTCCATTCGAGGGATCGTGATAGCTCTTGAGCCAGCCGTCCGGCACCTCGCCTGCCTCCGCCGCGCTGGCCCATTTCCCCGGGATAACGGTAGTTTCCGGTAAGGCGTCAGCCAGGATTGCTGTCTGCGTCGGCGGCTCGGTCGTTGCGCATCCCGCTAGAGCCAAACCTATGCATAAGGCCAGCAGGAAGCTCATTTGTCGATCGCACTTTGGTGTCATTGTAAATACCCCCTTCAACTTTGGACGGATTGATGGCCATATCGTTGAATTTCAGTCGACTACCTGACCGGCATCGTCAGCACGGGATGCGCACCGGGTACCGTCCCGCCAACAACGGCGAAAAGGGCAGTGAGCATTGCGAAGGTCTCTCGTGACTGAAGGTCTCTGTCGTCGATGTAGAACCAATGGCCCCGGTACTCGATGCTCAGGCTGTTGTTCGACGGCTGGGAGTCTGAACTCTTGATCACAAGCCAATCTGTTTCACCGGCGAAGCTTTGCGGGCCTTGTGATCGGTTTGCAGCCGCTATACCCGCGTCGACATCTTTCACGGGCACTTGCACCTCCTTCGATGCAACCTGCATGATCTCCAGCATCGAGCGTCCCACGCAGACCGATTTCCGCCCAGACGGTACTGGGATCAAGTGCTCCCGGCGACTGGCCCATAACCCCTCGTGCCTTCTCCGTATTTACCAATTCGGCCTCGACGATCGGGAAGTTGTTGCGATCGGCCTCCAAACCGAGGAGCTTTTTCAGCCGCTGGGCATCCGGTGCGTCTTTCGCAGCCGGCGCGAATCGTAAGGCCATGTTCTTTTCATATCTGTGCGTTTGCCACAGCCCGTGGCCTCCGCGCAACAATTGACCATCTGGCCCTACCCCGTACTCGACGATCTCTGCATCATTCGACATTGCGTAACTGGCGGCTCCGAGCAGGAGTACTTTCGAAAGATCGCTTGTCACGTCCATCGCGACGGGGCTCGACCAGGACGTTTCCCTGCCTCCCAGCTCCAGATCCAAGATTCCCTCGGACCGGAGCTTGGTGATGAGCCCAAGCACCTCCCTGAATCTGGCGTGCGCTGCAGTCTCCACTGATGAACCTCCGAAATCGGCGTCGAGGTTCCTAAGCCCATTGATCCCCCGGACGGATGTTCGAAAAACGAGTTCGCTGTCGAACCCGGCCAATACGAGGGATGTGACCTGTTTCGCGCTGAGCGGCGCCAACAGCCGCCCGTAGTATTCCCGAGACTCCGGCATTGAGAACGAGATTGTGGGGCTCTCTGTATACGAACCACCAAGGCCGGCCCCACCGGAATTCGACCCACCTGAGCCGAATGTTCCCGAGAGATCGGCGTTGGCGCCCACAGAAAACGAGGCGTTGAGACTCGACACCTGCAGAAAAATTGGCGTCTGGAAGTAACGCATTCGAACCAGGTTGGCCAGCATCTGCTCGTCCAGGGTCTGGCGAACAGCTTCGTTGTATTGGGTGAAGCTGGTTTTGTAAAGTCTTGGCCCCATCGTGCATCCTGACAGCATCGTTACGACTGCGAGCCCGCAGGCCAGAACAGACGACCGAAGAAGCGGACGACGCATCATGTTCCCACTCTCTGTTTTCCACATTGAACTCATAATCTCCCCCTACCAAGCTCCAGTGCTCAGATCCTCGTTGGATGACCCTCCCTGGCCATCCCCATGAGGCACGAATGCACGACTTCTTCGGGAGGGCTCCACCTCAGACCGGAGGCTGAGGGGAGCCCGATCAACTTAGCCTAAATGTGACCTACAAAAGGACGCCGAACACAGCCAGAGTAGACCCAATTCGCCAGCGATGTGTGGTCCCACACCGGCATTTTCGCCATCTTCTGAACGCCGACGGCGTGCGGGGGAAAGCTCGGTACACTCGAGCATAATCACTGCGATGTCCTTGTCTTTCTTAAGGAGCCGTTCGATACCGTTAAGGACATCCGCTTCGACCCGGGCCACATTGTAGCTCCCTTCAAGGGCCATGGCCTTGGTGAACTCCGGGTCATTCTCAAGGCCTTCGACCACGACGCGACTCGCTTGGAGCTCGCGGCTCAGCCCGCAGTTTTCCATCGCCTGGCCACTTGCGAGGAGTGGTCCATTAGCGGTAAGGACGCCGACCTTCTTGTTGCGGGGCAAGGACGTCACAATCATTGGCATCATTATCAGGCTGGAGGAGAAGAAAGGCGTGTCGATGCGCTCTTGCACCACCTTCTGGTAGTGGCCGAAGAATCCGCAGACCCCCATGATGGCACTCACCCCCTGCAACTCGAGCCACTTCGCGGCCTCAACAATGCCATCGGTAAAGTTCTTGGTCGTCTCGGGCACCATGACGTCCATGACGTTGTCCACATTCATCTCGCGCCCAAGCATTGGGAAGTCAAAGGTGCTGGCATTCCCCATGTTGCCCGGCATCATGGGCAGATTGGCGCGCAACTGAACCATGCCGATCGTCACGCCCGAGATGTTGCGCCCAGGCCACCAGGTCACATCACAATTGTTTTCGTCAAACCCCGTCTCTTCCGTGTACATGTCGCTGTCCTTCGCACCCGGCTTGAGCGTTTTCCAGTCGGGCGTGCTGAACTTGCCCGGCTCCGCATCCTGGGCCGCGGCCTTGCTGGCCGCGCCAAGCACGGAAGCTCCGATCACGGCTGCTCCAGCGACTCCAACCGACGTTCCAACGAACTCGCGCCGGTTGACGCCTTGGGCACTCGCGTCCCGTTGATGCTGTTGATCTTGGTTGATTTCTTTTTCACTCATCGTTCTTCCTCCTTGTTCTTTGGTTCAGCCTTCTTCGAGGCAATCTACCGACAACACCGGCAGGTGCTGTTCGTAGAGGGTGTTCAAGACACCGGCGAGGGCCGCTTGATCAGCCAACCGACCCACCAGGATGGTTTCGTTGCCCTTGTCGCTGTGCTGTAAATCTGTGATGTTCATGGCTTCCAGCCGATCAGACCACTTGGCATCGAGGCGCCCCTGGACCCGAATCCGGTAGATTGCCGGCTCCTTCATCGATAGGAGGTTCTCTTCCCTGTTTCATGACGAAATGCCTGTTCCTTTCGGACGCCTGAGCCTGGAGACCACGCTCCGTTCAAAACCACAGGCGCCGAAGATATGGCGTTTCCGACAGGTGCACATGCAGCACAATTACCCAATTCGCATACCCATATTTGTTTGAGGTGGGGACGAGGGTCGCAGGATTCAGGGTCGGGATCGGGATCGGGATCGGGACTCTTGAGGGCTACCGCAAGATTCCCCAATCCAGTGGCCTTCGCCACCGCCTCACCGCGACCGTGGACGCCGAGCTTGCCGTAGATATTCTCCGTGTGGCGTCTGACGGTTTTGACCGATATGTAGAGTTGGGCAGCGATTTCGTTGGCGGTCAGGTGGCTGGAGAGCAGACCGAGGATCTCCCGTTCACGCTTGGTGAGAGGATCGAGTAGTCCCGGGGCGTTGGCAACAGGTGTCACACCGAAGGCGTCGGTAGTGCCGGGCCCGTCCGGCTGCGAGGTTGGGCTACGGAAGGCGGCCTGGATCTTACCAACATAGCGCAGGGTCTCTTCTGCGAGCTTCAGGCGATTCAGCAGGCGTGACATCTCGGGCCCCAGATCAACAAAGAGGCGGATAAATCCACGCGGATGGGCCAGGGCAATGGCCTGTTCCAGGCTGGTTTCGGCAAGGGAAGGCTCGTCCTGTGCTTCGAAAACGAGGGCCTGCAGGGCCAGTGTCTCGATCAGGAAGCGGGTGTTGTGAATATTTTCGAAGTAGGCCTTCAGTTCGTCAAGCTGTTCGGCGGCGTTTTTCAGGGCAGCCGGCGTGCCCTTGTGAAACAAGATCTTGGTGGCCGTCAGCTCATCATTCGAGGAAACGTCGCCCCTCGGCGTTGGGGACGGCTCAAAGGTGACCAGCCAGCTCTCGGCATCCGCCAGTCGATCTTGGCGCAAGGCCAATTCGGCCTGGAACGCCTTGACCATGGCAAGTGAAAAGGAATTGGAGTCATCCAGGAGATGGGCAATCATAGTTTCGAGAAGACCCGCGGCTCGATCCGATTGACCGAGTGATTCACAGGTCAAGGACAGGAAGTAGGTCGCTCTGATCAAAAAGCGATTGGTGGCCCGGTATCCTGGTTTGATCACCGCCGAGAGAACCTTTTGGGCTTGTTCGAGTTCCCCCAGAGAGTACAGGGCCTTGCCCATATGATAATGCCCGTTATAGACCGTGACGGGAAGCGACTCCTTCTCCCCTAATCTGATCATCGCAGCACCGGCATCACGCAGACCAACCAGATCACCGGCCATCCACAAGACGAACCCGAGAGCCTCCAACAGTCTGACCCGATACGAAGGGTGGGCATGACGGTCATTTTCAAGGGCGTCATAGATGTACTGGATGCCCTCGGATTCACGTCCCACCATTTGCAGGGAGGCGCTCACCATCACCTGGGCATAGCCCCGTTCGAAATCATAGCTGAAAGGTAATCGTTCAAGGGCCGATTGAGCATAAGCCAAAGCTGTGGCACCGTCCGCAGCGGCCCAGCTGCGCCAACTCAAAAAGATATCCAGTTGGCCGAACACGGGCGCCAACTCGTCAGAATAGGGCTGGTTCTCGAGCAGCTCCTCGGTGCGTTCTACAAGCGCCCATATCTCGGTATGTCGCTGTCGAATAATATCGATCCACGCCGCGATCATGAGGAGGTCGGGATCTGCGTTTGTGACCTCCTTCGGCAAGGAGCTCAACAGGGCATCGAGGCGCAGCCATTTTTCTTCCCGATAGAGCGTGCGACGGTTACGGAGGATCAATGCGCGCATCGCCAGCACATCGCCGGTTTTCACGAGGTGGTGCGTGGCCTCTTCCAGATACCCCTCGCCCTCCAACCATTCAGCGGCACGGGTGTGCAGTTCGGTGATGTCCTCGACACTGAGACGATCTTTTAACTGCTGGCGCAGGAGATCTTGAAACAGGTGATGGAAGCGAAACCACTTCCGGTGGCCATCCAGGGCAATACACAATAATCCGGACCGTTCCAGCAGGGCCTTGAAAATCTCTTCGTTCTCATCGCTATTTGTGTGACCTTCCTGGACATCACATACAGCAGCACAGAGCGGGGCGCAGAAACGATCCAATATCGCGATTCTGCAGAGACGGTCGCGGATGGTCGGATCCTCGTGCTCCATCACCTCAGCGATGAGGTATTCCTGCACTTGGCGAATGTCCCCACTGAAACTCCGAAGAAACTCGTTCCTGTCCTCGTAAAAGCGCATGGCCAGCGCCGCCAAACGCAAACCAACGACCCAGCCCTCGGTGCTTTTGTGGACATGGGCAAGAGCATCGCGTTCCAGGGGCTGCCCCGCTACCAACTCCAGCAGAGTCGCGGTCTCGTCCTGGCTGAACTCCAAATCGCGCAAGCGAACTTCGGTCATGTGCCCCTGAGCGCGTAAAGAAGCCAATGGCAGCGACGGATTGCGGCGCGTGATGATCACGAGGTGGAGCGCCCGCGGCGGATGTTTCAGCAGAGCTACGAGCAACTCATCCACCCGGGACGTACCCAGGAGGTGATAGTCATCCAGGACTATGACGAATGGGGTATCCACCGTAGCGAGATCATTGATCAGGCCCCCGGCCAGGATTCCCACAGGGACGGGTTCCACCTCCTCCAGCATGGCCTGCACCTCGACACCGACCTCTGGAAACATCTCCTGTACCGCAGCAAGGAAGTACTGCAGAAAGACACCAAGATCGCCGTCGCCTTCATCCAGAGACACCCAGGCCGATGGCATGTCCAACGCCTCCAGCCAATGGGCCACAGCCGTGCTCTTGCCATAACCCGCCGGCGCGGCCACAAGGGTCAACGGCACCCTCAAACCCGCATCCATCCGGTCGTGCAGCGTTTGACGGCAAACGAGATCCTCCGGCTCCGGCGGCCGGTAGAGCTTGGTGCGAATGATCGGGTTCACCTGTTGGCGGTCGAACACGGCGAGAACAGCCTCCTTTCAGCGATTAGCGTACTGCAGGATACAATATGCTGGAGGCGTCATGGCATTCCGTGGACAAGCCAGCTTGCGGCTTCACTCTTGCGGCTTCGTCCTTCGGACTACGCCGTTACAAGCCGAGCTTTGCCGGTACAAGACGCTGCGGCAGGTTTCGCTCTCTCCTGAGGCCGAGAATGAATGACTGGCTTACCAGGGCGTAGTTCGAAACTCGGTTTCGTGGGTGGAATCGGAGTCCGGCTTCGTCCTATGGGCTACGCCGTGACAGCCTTCGTTCAAAAGCGAGTTTCTAGCGGAAATTGGTGGGCCGCCCGGGACTCGAACCCGGGACCACCGGATTAAAAGTCCGCTCGTAAGCCTATTAACTACAATAATTTACAACACACGACTAACCGGAACAACAAGAAACGAACGGACTTGCGAGCCGCCCAGATCGCCTCTAAGTGTGGTCCGTTGTTGGCGAAAACTGTGGTTTGTTGAGTTCAAGTGTCCCACCAGTGTCCCATGGGTTGACGGCGGGACGAGTGAAGCAGTTCCGACGAGGGTGAGTTTTGGAGGTCCGCGATGACCGCCCCCCAGCGGCCACGCATCGCTGGATCATCGAGATCCCGGATTTGTTGAGTTCAAGTGCACCAGAAGTGCACCATGGGGATGGTCGTGCTCATGGACGAATTCACCCGCCAGGAAGGTCATGGGGCGGGGTGAGTCGGGGGGTCCGGAGAGGGGCAACCCGTCGAGAATCCGATCCTGAGTTCGCGTCCGACGCAGAGCGCCTCGACAATGCGGCTAGCGAGGAGCCCTGAGCCCCTAGTTCAGCAAAGCAGTGCCTGGCACCTTTATCATCCGTCCTCCCTCACGCGGCGGACCAGGTCCTCGAAGCGTGGGTCCGCGCGCAGCCCGTCGAAGTAAGGGGTCGTCAGGAACAGCATCATGGGATCGCGCTCGACGTACGCCCTCTCGAGCCACTCGAACGCCTGCTCCGTCTCGCCGAGCACCGTAAGAATTCTCGCGACCTTGCCGGAGACACTGTAGCCCTGCCGGTCGGCCCGCTCGTTGAGATCCGCGATCGCCCCTGCCGCGTCCTCTTTTCGACCCGCCAGGGCGTAGGCCACTCCCAGGTCCATCACCGACAGCGAGGAGCCACTCGAGCGCTCGGCCGCCACCTCGAACTCGGCGATGGCTTCCGGCAGCCGGCCCTCGAGCAGGCGGGCGTGGCCCCGGCACGTGACGACGAGGTAGTGAGTGGAGTCCACCTCGGCTGCCTGCAGGCAGGCTTCGACCAGCTGGTCGTGTCGTCCGGTCAGGGCCAGGAAGTACATTTCGTGTCCGCGGAGCAGCATGTCGACCGGCGCGAGCTCGATGGCGCGCCGACTGTACTCGAAAACCTTCTCCAGGTCCCCCTGGACCCACCAGTAGTGAGCGTACCAGTGATGGGTCGGCGCATCGTCGGGGTCGAGGGTGATTGCCTGGTCGAGCGACCGCTTCGCGGCCGGCCAGTCCCAGTCGTAGTGGAGCACGGCGAGACCGAGGGCGGCGTGCGCCCCCGCCAGCCGGTCGTCGAGCGCCAGGGCCCTTTCGGCATCGGCCTTGACCAGCGGCCAGATCACCTTCGGCGGCGCAAGGCCCATGTAGCCCATCGTCCCGCGGACGTTGGCGAGCCCCAGGTGGGGGAGCGCGTACTCGGGGTCGGCCTCGATGGCTCGCTTGAAGTAGGTGATGGCCTCGTTCATGCCCGCGTAGTTGACCTTGTTCCAGTTGTAGAGACCCTTGAGGTAGAGGTCGTAGGCGTCGACGCTCTCCGTCCGCCGTCGCGTGAGCCGCTGCCCTTCGGCGCCCGTCAGCTCGAGGCGAAGTCGATCTGCGATCTCGGAGGCGATCTCCGTCTCTACCGCGAGCAGGTCTCCCGGCTCCCGGGTGTACCGAGCACCCCACAGATGGGAACCCCTCTCCACGTCCACCAGCTGCGCGCGGACGACCAGGCTGTCCCCTCGCAGGGTCACCTGCCCCGTCAGCACCGCTCGGACACCGAGCTCGCGCCCCACCTCCTCCGGGGGCGATGCCTGGCCCTTGTACTGAAAGACACGGGAGCGATGCACGATGCGGATGCTCCGGAGCTCGGCGAAGCTGTTGATCAGGCTATCGGTGAGCCCGTCGCTCAGATACTCGAGGTCGGGGTCGTCGCTCCCGTTCTCGAACGGCAGGACAGCGAGAGAGTCGATGGGTCCGTCCGTCCCGGGCTGCAGGGAGAACCAGGCGGCCAGGCCCAGAAGAGTGACCACCAGCGACGCGCCGAGCAGGCGACCCACAAAACGCCGCCGTTGTACCGCCGGCGGTGCCGCGGCACTCCCGGACTCGGTCTCGTTCGCCAGCCCTTCGAGCTCGTTCCGAACGTCCTTGACGGTCTGGTAGCGGCGCTCGGGATTCTTCTCAAGGCAGCGGCCAACCACACGGCCAGCCGCAACCGCCATCCTCGGCCCCAGCCGTCGCCTCGGACGAGGAGTCACCTCAGTCGACGAGGCGGCCCGGATCGCCTGGTCGGTAGAAATGGATCGTAGACCGAATGCCAGGTCTGCCGATGACTGGTAACGTGCATCCGGGCTCTTCTCGAGGCAACGGTGGATACTTCGCTCAACCTCTGCAGGGAGGACGATGCCAGTTGACGAAAGTCGTTCCGGTTCCTCCTTGATAATTGCGACTGTGGTCTCCGCCGTGCTCTTGCGTAGGAATGCTGTCTTTCCCGACAACATCTCGTAAAGAACGCACCCAAGGGAAAAGATGTCTGATCGAGCATCAGCCGGTTCTCCTCTGAGCTGCTCTGGCGACATATAGCCCATGGTTCCCATAACGGTGCCCGCAACTGTTCCCGCAGGTGTCAGGGTTGCGGTCTCAGCCTCTTCCTCCACTGGCTCTTTGACCTGGGCAAGTCCAAAATCGAGCACCTTGACCCGACCATCGGAGGTGATGAAGATGTTCTCGGGTTTCAGGTCGCGATGAACGATCCCTTTGCTGTGGGCGGCTGCCAGACCGTCGGCGATGGCCGCCCCCATCTCCACCACTTTCTGCCAAGGCAGGCCGGAGGCTGGGGTGCATTGCCTGAGGTTCTGACCATCCAGCAGCTCGGTAACGGCATAGGTGACGCCGTCCACGCGTCCAAAATCCCAGATCTCGAGGATGTTCGGGTGTGCAAGCTTGGCGACGGCCTTTGCCTCTCGCTCGAAACGGGCCAAGCGATCGGCGTTCTGAGCCACAGCCTCATGGATCACCTTGATCGCCACGTCGCGATCGAGTCGCTCGTCGTGCGCCCGGTACACCACTCCCATCCCGCCCTCGCCGATCTTGGCGGTGATGCGGTAGTGCCCGAGGGTGCGACCGATGAGGTCTTGCATTGTTCAGATTTCCAGCGAGCCCATAGTAGCGCAGTAATGAGACCGAGACTAGATCAGTGGAAGACCCTTATGGGTGCCACGAAAATCGACAACGTTTCCCCGAAGAATGGCTTGCCAGGGCGTAGTTTCCGGCTTCGTCCTGCGGACTTCGCCGTGACAAGCTCGACCAGCTACTGGCGCCAACGGGTATGTCCGGCTTCGCCTTCGGCAACGCCGTGGCAGTTTTCGTTCGAACCGGTTTGAACGAAAGCTGGTGGGCCGCCCGGGACTCGAACCCGGGACCACCGGATTAAAAGTCCACTGGGAATTCAACGGTGACAGTGCTTTTCAGCACCCCCCTAGCCCAATCCTAGCCCGCCTGAGTGGGCCAAATCGAGATCGCCGAGCCTAGCTCATTCTACCAATTCGGACCCCACGAAACCGATCTCTGGAATTTTGTGCCAACACAATGCAACAATGCGAAACGTGGTACCTACTGAGACCGCGGAAGCCAACATCAACGCAGGCGTGGCAGCAGCCACTCAGATCGTCAATTTCTTCGAAAATGGAGATGTCACGTTCAAGGTCAATTGATCCGACACGCTCGTCAGCCCTTGTTGATGGGCACCAATACGCCGCCGCACGCAAAAATAACTCAGACGCGTCCCCGCTCGGTGGAAAACAGAGGATTGAGAAGGAATGCGACTGCGATCAACACCGCGCAACCGATCACGTTGAACCACAGGTAGGGGATCTCGCTGAAGAAGAAACATGCCAGGACCACGGCTTCCGCGACGATCGCCGCGACAAACGTGGCATCTCCGCCGATCTTTTTGAACGAAAAGGCGATAATGAAGATCCCCAGGATCGAACCGTAGAACAACGACCCGAGGATATTGACGGCTTCGATGAGAGAGCCGAGGCTGTTGGCGAACATGGCGAAACCGATCGCGTAGGCTCCCCAGAACACGGTAACGATCTTCGTTACGGTGAGATAGTGGCGATCGGATTTGCCGGGTTTGAAAACGCGTCGATAGATGTCGATCACCGAAACCGACGCCAGTGCGTTCAGCTCCGCGGCCGTGGATGACATCGAAGCCGAGAGAATCGCCGCCAGAATCAGCCCCACCAGACCCACCGGAAGGTAGTTGATGACGAAGCTCAGAAAGATGTAGTTGATGTCGTTGGTATCTGCCCCAGGATCCGACAGAGCGATGAGCGAGGCGGCTTCCTGGCGCAACTGTTGCTCCTGAGACCGGGATCCCTCGAGCGTTTCCAGCGCTTGCTTGATTTCCGCTTCTTCGCTGCCCTCCATCGCGGACAGCATCTCCCGAATGTGTGTTTGTTTCTCGTCATGGAGCAGCTCGAACTCGGACTCCAAGTGTTCGTACGCCTGGGAGTGGGCGCCGTTTTTCACGTTGGCGGACTCGACCGGATTGAAGAACAACGGTGGCGTTACGAACTGAAAGAAAACGAAGATCATCGCTCCGATGAAAAGGATGCAGAACTGCATGGGGATCTTCAACACGCCATTGGCCAGTAATCCGAGCCTGCTTTCGGCGATCGAGCGGCCTGAAAGGTATCGCTGTACCTGGGATTGATCGGTTCCAAAATAGGAGAGAGCCAAGAACGTCCCACCGATGAGTCCGGACCAGACGTTGTACCTGTCTTTCCAGTCGAAGTGGAAGTTGATGACGTTCAAGTTCCCCATTTTCCCGGCCACCTTGGTAGCGTCCAGGAAGGAGATGTCGGGAGGCAAGAGGCGGAGGATCATGACGAACGCCGCCAGCATACCCAACGAGATGATCCCCATCTGCAGAAGATGTGTCTTGTTGACGGCATCGGTCCCGCCCGTCGTGGTGTAGAGAGTCACCAGTCCGCCTATCACCAAGATCGTCAGGCGGATATCCCACCCCATGAGGACGGAGATGATCAGCGAAGGGGCGAAGATTGTGAAGCCGCAGGCCAGGCCCCGCTGAGTCAGGAAGAGGAGACTTCCCAGCGTGCGGTTCTTGACATCGAAACGCTGTTCAAGGAATTCGTAGGCCGTATACACCCTCAGCCTGTGGAAATGTGGAACGACGGTGACGGAGAGGATCACCATGGCGATCGGAAGCCCCAGATAGAACTGCACGAATCGCATTCCGTCCACGTAGGCCTGGCCGGGAGCGGAGAGAAAAGTGATGGCACTGGCCTGGGTGGCCATGATCGAGAGGGTGATCGTGTACCAGGGTGTGGACCTGTTCGCCAGGATGTATCCATCGATATCTTTTTTCCCGCGCGATTTCCAGACACCGAAGACGACCACGAATACGAGAGCGGCGGCCATCACAATCCAGTCGATAGTACTCATGGCCTAGCCCTGCAGAACTTCCTCGTAGAACGCCTCGTACTGGGGAATGATCTGGTTCGCGTTGAAGCCCTGGACGGCGCGATCCCTCGCCTTTCTCCCGAAACGTTCGTGTTGTTCGTGATTTCTGAGAAGAGCGGCCGCGGCCTCGGCCATCCTTTTGGTTTCGCCGATGGGGAACAGGTACCCCGTCTCGCCGTGAGCAATGAGTTCTGGCAGCCCACCGATATCGGTCGCGATCACCGGCACACCACAGTTCATGGCTTCGAGGGCCGTCAACCCGAAGCTCTCCTGCTCGCTGGGCAGCAGAAAGAGATCGGCGCAAGAGAGTAACGGTTCGAGCTGATCCTGCTCTCCCAGAAAATGCACCTTTTCGCTGAGGTTCAGATCGCTGACCAGCTGTTGCGTCGTCCGGAGCTGCGGGCCATCGCCTATCAGGACGAGCCGCGCTGGAATGAGCTCTTGAACCCGCGCAAACACGCGAACGACGTCGTCCGTTCTCTTCACCGGCCGGAAGTTCGAAGCATGTATGAGGAGCTTTTCTCCGTTGGGCGCATAGGTCTCGCGCAAATGCAGGTTTCGACTCAACGCCGGCCGGGCGGGATCGATGAAGTTGTGGATGACTCGTATCTCGCGCTGGATTCCGAACTCTTCGATAGTGCGTTGTTTGAGATACTGCGAGACCGCCGTCACGCCATCCGATTCCTCGATGGCGAACTTGATCACCTTTTGGAACGAAGCATCAGCGCCCACCAGCGTTATGTCCGTTCCATGGAGTGTGGTAACTGTTTTGATGCCTTGTGAGCCCATGATTTGCTTGGCCAGATACGCACTGGTGGCATGAGGCATCGCATAGTGGGCGTGAATCAGCTCGATTTGAAAGGTTTCGGCCAGATCGACCAGCTTCGTCGCCAGGGCCAGGGCGTAGGGGGGATACTTCAACAGCGGATAGGTTGTGAAATCAACCTCGTGCATGTACAGGTTTGGGTGAAAACCCTGCAGGCGAAAGGGCGTAGCGTAGCTGACGATGTGGACCTCGTGCCCCCGTTCCGCCAGCCCGATCGCCAGCTCCGACGCCACGACGCCGCTCCCGCCATGGGTCGGATAACAGAGCACTCCCATCTTCACGGAATCGTCTCCAGACACTCCGGACCGAAGAACCCGACCGGGTCATCGATGCGCAGCGCCTCCCGCGAAAGAAACGGTTCCCCAAATTTGACTCCGACATAGGTCCCGTACTGGCGATCCCTCGTCTCGATGCGTTCGATGAAATCCGGCCTGCTGATCAAGGTCTCATCCGTCCCGTGCTCTGCCTTGTTCGGGCTGAAGAACTGAGACTCATAGCACCTGATGGCTTCGAGTTTCTTTTCGTGAGAGCTGGAGATGTCGGCGACGAACGATGGAGAGAACTCGAAACGCGACTGGTAGAAAAGTACCTTGAACGGTCGATGGGCTTCCTGTCCGGTATCGAGCTTCTTCAAACCGGAAAGGTAGCTCGATTCGCGGACGATCCGCGAGGCCGCTTCGTGGTCGGGGTGCCGGGCAACCCAATACGGTGCGAAGACGACCCTGGGCTGATGGGCTCTGATCTCCCGAATCACCTTGACCTTGTTCTCCCAGTTCGGTTCGACTCGCCCGTCTGGCATGTCCAGAGTCTTGTGCACGGACACGCCCAGCACCCGGGCTGCGGCCGCGAACTCGCGCGCGCGGATCTCGGCGCTACCCCGGGTGCCCATCTCGCCGCGGGTCAGCGCGACGACCCCAACCGTGTAGCCCAGGGCCTCCAGTTTGATGATCGTCCCCCCGCACCCGATCTCTACATCGTCGGGATGCGCACCGAACGCGATGACGTCAAGCTTCACTTTTCCCCCGATCGATCATTCTTCAAAGCCAAAGACCTGATGGTCAAAATGAGTCAGGTCAACAGCCTCGTAGAGCTCGTCCAACCAGGGGAAGCCGTACTTCATGAGGAATGGGGTCACGTTGAAGACTCTCTCCTGCAGATGTCGATTGGGATAGAGCCAGTTCTCCAGCTTCGTCAGTTTTCGTCCGACGATTTCCTGGTTCTTCTTCGAAGCCTGGATGACTTTCTTTTCGAGGAGGTTCATTTGATGTTGGATCTTGCGATGTACTCCGTCAGCTGATTGCCCCAAGGACCCGTCCATCGCCGCCGCTTCCCGGCAGACGGCTCCCAGATCACGATCGAGATTGCCCGCAGCGGTCGCCAACGCTCGCCACAAGGGTTCCGGGATCTCGTCGGCCGCGAGGGCATTCCTCTTCGCTGAGAGTCCACCCCACACCTCTTGAATCGAGAGCGAGAGAGCCTCCAACGTCGACCCGACATGCCGTTCGAGAACGGTGAAGCCTTTGCGTGGATAAACGACGGGCATCGGGATATCGAACTCCTCATACGCCCCCCGCATCTGCGCGAGGTAGGCGATCTCACCAGGCCCACCGACATAGGCGACCGTCGGAAGGATCGTGTCCTGAACGAGGGGTCGCATCAAGACATTCGGGCTGAAGGCATGAGGAGTGTTGCGAGCCATCTCGACGAGCTCGTCCCTGGTGAATCGGCGTTCCGGGTCCTTGACGCTGAAGCTGTCGCCCGCGACGTGAACCGGTTGGCGCTCGTGCTCCGCCAGAAACAGGTTGAGTTTCCCCTCCTGCTGGCGAACCTGAGGTGCGTAGTTCTTTTCAACCAGCCGCCGCGAAACCCGCATGACACAACGGCTCGAGGGTGATCCTTCGCCAATCTCGGTCAGCAACGGCTGTTGTGCCATGGCGATCAGATCAGGATGACACGGGTCGATGAGCACCAGACCCATGGGCACTGAAGAGTTGCGTCATCCACATGGAGAATGCCTCAGCGAAAGTTCGCCCGGGCTGGTAGGCATCTTTCAGAAGTGACAGGACCTTCGGTTTGAACTCCGAAGGCGGCGTCATCTCATCCAGTGCGCCGACACAAGCCTCGATTTCGGCCGAGAACCTCAACCCACCGACCGGCAACCCGCTCCTGGGATGGACGGTCTTCGTAGGATACGCGCCGTAGCTGACTCGTTTGATCCAGGAGATCGACGTGATTGACCTCGGCAAAATCGTGATCGTCCGTGGCCAGCCAGAAAATCGGCACAACGGGCGCACCGGTCTGCTGACTGAGGGAGTCTGCAAGCTTGATTGCAGTCAAGGCTTTGTAGATCGTGTAGAGAGGGGCCGGAGAACAAAGCCACCTGCTGCCCGGTCACAACTGCACACGCATCGTCCTGGACCAGCGCCTCGATATTCTGCAGAGTTCGGGGCCCACAGCCGCTGCTTCGGTTCTGCTCACTCAGAATCTCGGCCAAACGCCCGCGAGCATACTTGCGGGATGCCAACCGCCCCATCTGTCGTTCATAGGCGGCGGAATCGCGGAAGTCGCCGTTGAAGAACTCGCGAACCTCGTCAAAGGCGAAGTAGTAATCGCGAACAAGCGGCGAAAGCGAAGGCAGGTCGGCTACTGAGATCCCCATGAAAAGCGATTCACCTTCCAGTTGGTCTCGTCATTCGAAAGTCTTCATAAAGGCGTAGAAGAGGGCGATGAGCACAACCAGATTCACCAGCACGAGAATGTACAGGCGCCTCCAGGAGGAAACGAAAGGGGGTTTGCCCTCGTCTCCCCTCTCGATGTCGTGTTCCTCAGTCTTCATTTACCTTCCCCGACGAAATCATATTCGCGAAGAGACGATAGGCTCCCGGCACGCCCGCCGGCAGTTGGCGGAACCAGGAAATCCCGGAGTAGATGAACACGCCGTCACCGAATCGCGCGAACAAAAGGCCTCCGGGCGTGTCCGGTTCCTGTGCGTCATGAGACGCCAAGACAGTTTCGTATCTGCCATCCCACTGGGTCGCGTAATACAGGCCCCGTTCCTGAACCCAAGCTTCAAAATCCTCCTGAGTGATCGTATTGGGAAAGTTCAAGAGCTGATGATCGGGCGAGAGGATCGTGACCGGCGCATCCTCCTCGCTCACACGGTCGCGCCCGATGGTGAACGGATAAGGTCCGATGTCTTCAGTCACCAGCCCGCGGGACACGTTGTACTGGACGATCAACGTCCCACCTTCTTCCACATACTGAAGCAATCGAGGCTGCACGATCGCGAGCCGCTCCCGCGTGTTGTAGGCCCTAATTCCTGCGACGATCGCATCGAAACGACCAAGGGTCCCCACTCTCCAAATCGTCGTCGCTCAACAAGGTGACGTCGTAGCCAAGATGGCGCAGACCCTCGGCCACCTCGTCCCCCGAGCCCATGATGTAGCCGATCGTGTCGCCGCGCCGTTCGACATCGAGCTTGACCACCTTGAGCGTGCTTTCGGGAAAGTACACCTGGCGCTTGATGTGCGGATGCGAGATCGTGACCAGAGCACGGGAGAATTGCCTTCCCCCGACATCCGCCTCGGCAAACAAAAAAGGGCGTCGCCCGCATCATCCGGTGGTGTCACCTGGAAGGAGATTTCGGCCTCGTCATACTTTTGGGACAGGGCAAAGGGAATGCTCTCGGGGACCACGTGCCAATTCGAATCTCCCGAGAGCCGCATCGTGCCATCGACCCCCGGCGAGTTCGTCTTCACCCTGACTCGAATTTCCTGTGGCTTGGTGTCTGCAAATACCCTGACCCCGTCCCCGACTTCCACCGTTACTTTCGGGCGGACCTCGAACAACCGGTAAGACTCGCCATCAACCCTGTCCGTCCAGCGGTAGAGCACCGGGACGAGAAACTCCAGTTCTTCTCCCTGACCGCTCAAGGTGATCTTCGCCTGCAGGGAAGGCACATTCTCCGCCGCACCGATGAGTGATTGATCTGAAACCGAGAAGAGTGCCTGCTTCGGGCTGTTTCTCAACCAATATGGCTGAGACGTGGGATAGCCGGGTGGGATCTGGACCGAGCTTTCGATTGTGTGCGGCGTATTGTCCTCGAGCACCACGTCCTGGAGGCTGGAAGACTCGAGATCCCCGAACGAAATGCTCTTCAGCCTGAAAGGAAGGTTCGAGCGATTGATCAACGTCGTTTTGACAGTGACTGAGTCTCCGGGGGCAGCGGCGAAATCGGTCGAGATGGCCTCCAGCCACAACCCCGCACACGCCTGGATGAGTCCGAGCAATTCCCTTTGCTTGACCTCGATCCAGCTCGTTGGTTCCAGCTTTCTCATCTCTGAGTAGGCTTCGAGGAGTTGGGGCAGAGACCGTGCCGGGTCTCGAGGATCAAAGCCCTCGGTAATCTCACCCAGCTTCACTCCCAGGGGATGTCCGCCCGGCACGCGCGACCACGAGGTATCGATTCCCGACAGGAGTTCTTTTCCCGACAGCGAGCCTTCGACAAGCTTGAAATACTCGTATCGGGTCCCTCTCCGGCCGGCGGCACCGAATCCCTGGCTCTTGTGCATTGAACGGCTGATGGCGGCTATCTCCGAATACGAGAACCCGAGCAGGGGATCGAACTCACCGACGTCGACCCTGACCGCCTCCGCTTGCTCTTGTTCGCTCAACCGCCAACCGTTCCAGAATAACCTCTTCGCCTGCCACGGTTCGACGCGGTCAAGTTGCTCCGGAAACCTCTGCGGATCGCCGGCTGCATGGAATGCTTCGCGTGCCAGCCGCGCGGAGGATGTGTGGTGACCGTGTCCGCTCGACCTGTCGACAGGGAAACGGGTGACGATCACGTCTGGCCGAAACGAACGGATGATCCAGACCACATCGGCCAGAACAGCCTCTTCCCCCCAAAACGCCAGGGTCTCTACGGGGGTCTTGGAGTATCCGAAATCAACCGCTCGGGTGAAAAATTGTTCCGCTCCGTCGACCCCGCGAGCGGCCAATAGCTCCTGAGTGCGGATGATCCCGATCTCTGCGCCCCTCTCCGAGCCAATCAGGTTCTGGCCACCGTCTCCCCGGGTGAGCGACAGATAGCCGGTCCGCAGCTTCCTCCCCTTCGAGAAGTAGGCCAACGCGGCCGTGTTTTCGTCGTCCGGATGGGCGGCGATATAAAGGACACCACCCAACACATTGAGTTTCTCCAGGCCAAGCTGAATTTCAGCCGCATCTGGCATCTGGATATGCTGCGCGTGTGCCGGCACAGTCAGCACCAACGCTCCCAAAAGGAAAATACAAGAATACTTTTTCACTCGTCTCTCCCTGTCCAATTCAGCCATATCGGGCGGCTCTCCCTTGCCAAACGAATCTTCCCCGGGAACCCGACGTCAACCTGTTCCCCAAAGAGCCACCCGACCGCGCGTGGCGGTTTTCTCGACTCCTCGAATCGGGACGGAGTCCCCTACTCAGCCAGGGCGATGGTGAACGGAACCTTGAGCTTCTCCCACTGAAGAAACGCAACCGCCGATGTTCCGGCCAGGTCATCGAACCCGAAGCGCATCCACTCTTCGAAGGGCGCCTCGACGGGCGTCACCTTCACACGGAGGGCGTCTTCGGCCTCGTCGTAGTCATAGCTTCCCCAACCTTCGCTGACCTTGTTGAAAATGACGATCCAGTCTTTCTCGGACGGAATCATGTGGATGCTGTACTTCCCAGCCGGAAGCGGTTTCCCGTCGACGAGGACATCGCTGCTGACTGCTATCGTCGTCTTCTCGTTGGCGCCCGCTCTCCAGGGAAAGGGCTTTTCATCGGAGTACTTGTTCCCCGGGGCCAGCCCGTACGGTACGAGTTCGCCCCAGATCGTCCTCCCCTTCACACCCGGCCGGCTGTAGTCGAATGTGATGTCGGTGTCGACTCCAATTGTCTGCGAAACGCTCGCGTGCAAGCTGGGACGGACCTTCTTTTCCTGCGCGAATGCGGTGCTCGACACCGCAAACCCGACCGCCAGGACGACCACCAGACCGAGAATGAACTTCCTTTTCATAACTCCTCCTTTTCAAGCGATCTATTCTCATTTGTGCGCATGAGCCTAGCACAGCTACGATCCCGCGAACCTACCCACCGACCGCTCTCGGCTCCTGAACGGCACCCATCTGAAAGCACGGGTGAAAACGGAGATACCTCAGAACTCATCGTCGAAGGTGAGAATCCAGATGTCGGCTTCCGTGGTGCGACGCGAGTAGACGACCTGGCTGCCGTCGCGAGTGAGTCGTGGCGGTCCAAGCACATCGCGCCTCACGGTGAAAACCTCGCGCACCTCTCGGGTCACGCTGTCCACCGCGTGGAATCCCGACCCGGCCGAGACGTAGAGGAGGTGGCGGCTGTCGGGCAGCCACACCGGCCACTGCCCGAATGACGTCAATCGTTCGTACCGGCCGGAGGCGATCGATAGGGTGACGACGCCCTGGTCGGAGTAGCCGATCATGCCGCCGCGACGCTGCCCGTCGGGGGACCAGGAATTCGCCATGGACGGCCTCAGCGCCGGCGCCGGCGCTGGGAGCTCCCGCCGTTCCTGCGGGCGGCCTGGATCGAGAAGGAAAAGCCCCTGCGCTCCGCTGGTGCCCCAGAAGCCGTTTGCAGCCACGGTCGCACCGTCGGGCGACCAGACCACGATGCCCGTACCCTCCCCCTCGGTCATCTGCCGAGTGTCACTGCCGTCGGCACGCACGGTCCAGGCCTGAACCTGCCCGCTGCCGCTCGAGAAGTAGGAGATCAGCTCGCCATCCGGCGACCAGCGGGGCACGCGGTCTACAGGCGGTCCGTGGGTGACCTGCCGCAACCCCGTCCCATCGGCGCGTATGACGTAGATGTCTCCCTCGGGCAAGTCCCGCGAGTAGACGACCTGGCTGCCATCGCGAGTGAGCCGTGGCGGTCCAAGCACATCGCGCCTCACGGTGAAAACCTCGCGCACCTCTCGGGTCACGCTGTCAATCGCGTGAAATCCCGACCCGG
>PVMK01162871.1_pt1 | contig 21080 bp, 22 predicted proteins | sample 1853481 | NCBI WGS metagenome assembly PVMK01 (sample SAMN08533507, study PRJNA380276) | Marine sediment metagenome, whole genome shotgun sequencing project.
TTCATCCCCGGGGAAAAGGAGATCAGCCGAGCCGTCGATGACCCCCAGCGGCAGGGGCAGATCGCTGAGATCCTCGAGGAGATGAAGTCCGTGGAGCGAGTTCTCTTCGCTGCTTATGAGAACAGATACGCCGATCTCGCGGAGCTGTCATTGCGCCACGACGCCGACATGGAACAGTTCAGGGATGTTATTACCGGCCTGGAAGAGACACGGCTGGACGTCCAGGGGGCATGGCTGGACAGCCGGTTCAGCCTGAAGAAGCATTTGACACGCACGGAATGGGAGAGCATATACGGCGGGCGATAACCTGCTGCGCTCCCAGGAAAAGAACTTCAGCTTAGATCTTTCGTGCGGAAAACAGCAGGCTGCGGCAGGAGAGATCTTCCTCGGAAAAGGCCTCGCGCAGCGCGGATGACTTTCTCCTGATTTCATGAACATCCTCTGGATCAAACCATTCCGTTACTTTCATCTTCGCCACTTCAAAGGCGTTTTCCTTGAGAAGTTTCTCATACTCCGGTTTTCTCGCTCTATTGGGAGCGCCCCGGTGAGATGTCATGAGTGTCCAGAGCCAATCCGGGACCAGGAGAAAATCAAGTGGATTCTCACGGGCGAGTTGATGCGGCCCAAGGTCAACCGCATGGACCATCATTCCACCGGATCGCATGGTCCGGTTCATTGCCCGGAACATCCCCTCAAGGCCACGGACATGTTCCAGCGCTGCGTTCGAAACAACAAGGTCGGCACTTTCACCGTTAAAAGACAGAGACCCCTTGTTGCTGGAAAGATAGGTCAATCTCTTCGCGTCCCACTTCATGACGCCGCTGCCGTCAAATGAAACTATTTTTTGAAGATTCGCGCGCTGTTCCGTGGGGAGGGCTTCTTGCAGCAAGGCGGCAAGGGCGGAGTTCTTGCGAAGATTCTGGACAAGGGGAAAGCGATCTATGCAGACGACTCTCCTGGCCCCGTAAGCAAGAAAGAGGAGGGCCACCGTCAGGGTGTCGCCTGGTCCTATCTCAACAATGGTCTTCCCCTCAAGAAATGAAGCTGTATCGCCCGCGTCGAGAAAGCGCAGGTATTTTTTAAAGACGCCCCGACTGTACGCCAGCGAAGTCTGCAGGTCAGTGTCTTTCTCGGCGAGGCCGGTGCCCGTTGGCCTTCTCAATCGTATCACCAGTCGAGGAAACAGAGACATGACCAGGTTCTTGGCGGTGTTGAGCGAGTAATAGTAAAAAGAATTCACTGTTTCTCAACCGTCGGAGGGAGAGTGGTCCAGCGTTCAAACAGCAATTCCGTTGCCTCCACCATCTGGGACAATGAAAACTGAGCGGAAACTTTTTCAAAGCCCGCTGTTGCCATCCCCCTGGCCGAAGACGGGTCGTCCAGCAGTTCTTGAATGGCCGCCGCCAACAGATCCGGGTTGGCCGGGGGAACCAGCAGGCCCGTTTCATTGTGGACGACAACCTCCGATGTGCCACCCACGTCCGTCGCAATCACCGGGAGACGACACATCATGGCCTCCAGAACGGCGTTGGACATTCCTTCCGCCAGAGAGGGAAGGACAAAGATATCCATCATGGCCAGAAACGAACCCACCCGCTGCCGGCTTCCCACAAAGAGGACCCGGTCCAAAATGCGGTTGTCCTGACAAAACTGTCTTAACTCCGACAGGTCCTCGCCGCCACCAACAAGCATGAGTTTCAATTCGGGAACCCGGCGCAACGCGGCAATTGCCTGCAGCAGATAGACCTGACCCTTTTGCCGTGTCAGCCGGGCAACGCACCCGATAAGCACCTCGTTCTTCTTTATCCCGAACCGTTGCCGCATCTCATCCCTGTCGCGCCCCGGTTCAAGATCATCCAACGCCACGCCATTGGCAATAAGAGACACTTTTCCCGCCGGATAGCCCACGGCGCTGACAATATACTGACGAGCCTTGCCGGAATTTGTGGTGATCTCGCTGATCAGAGGGGAAACCCACTTTTTGAGCTTTAGACGCCAGCGGGCTTCAAAGTTCATGATTCTCTCCGACGCCAGAATCACCGGCACTCTTGCCAGCTTGGCCGTCAGCGATCCAATAACTATCGGAAATGTCATGAAGCTGTAGACAATGTCGATGTCCAGGCGCCGCATCAGCCGATACAGGCGCCATGTTCCGGCAGCCGAACCGGGCAGGGAATTTATCTCCAGCGAAATGGCCCGAATTCCGCGGTCTTGATAATATTGATAGGCCTCGGGCTCTACAATCCGAAAGGCGCAGACCGTGACGGTGTACTTGTCCGGATTCAAATTGGCGGCCAGCCGGCGAATGACGTTTTCGGCGCCGCCGGTGGTGAAGGCATTGGTCAGAAACAGCACCCTGGTCTTCGATGTATCGCTCATATTAACGTCGCGTCACGGTCCGCCGTCTCGACTCCTGTCGCGTTCCCGGAAGGACAATCTCCCTGACGGCACCTTCCTTCACATGAGGTTGGCGGGGTTGACGTCGAAAACGAGGCGGCAGTTCGATTGCCGGGAAAGGTGCAGCAGTTTTTCCGCCTCCTGTCGCAGGGGCGCGGCTGCCCTCTCGAGCGGTTTCGACTTGATAAGCAGGTGAGAGCGGTAGCGATTTCTTATTTTCCGAAGCGGCGCCGGCACGGGACCGAGGACGTGGCAGTGGCCGGCTTCGACTTCATCTCCCAGGAGGGCGCGAACCCGGTCGGCGATCTGGTCGGATATACCCTCGAGACGTTCCTCGTTGGGGCCGTCGATGCGCAGCAGGATCAGGTCGCAGAAAGGGGGATATTCCAGCTCCCGGCGAAACTCGATCTCCCGCTCGTAGAAGTCGAGGAAGTCGTGGCGGCTGGCCGCCTGAAGGGCATAGTGCTCCGGCTGGTGCGTCTGGACGATGACCTTTCCGGGGACGGCTCCGCGCCCCGCCCTTCCGGCAACCTGAGTGATGACCTGGAAGGTTCGCTCGGCGGCCCGGAAGTCGGGGAGGTTGAGGCCGAGGTCGGGTGCGAGAACGCCGACGATGGTGAGGCGCGGGAAGTGGAGGCCCTTGGCGGCCATCTGCGTGCCGACGAGGATGTCGATCTTTCCCGCGGCAAAGTCCGTCACCAGGCGGGCGCCGGCTCCCTTCCTCGTCGTCGTGTCGCGATCGAGCCTCGCCACCGACCAACGGGGGGAAGAGCCGGCGGACCTCCTCTTCCAGCCGCTGGGTCCCGGTGCCGGAGAGGCGGAGTTGGGTTCCCCGGCAGGAGGGGCAGGTGTCGGGCGGCGGAGAGAGGAAGCCGCAGTAATGGCAAAGGAGGGTGTTGTCCTGGCGGTGAAAGACGAGGGAGACCTGGCAGTTTGGGCATTTGAGGGCCTGGCCGCAGTCCCCGCAGTGGGTGAAGGGGGCGTAGCCGCGCCGATTCAGAAAGAAGAGGACCTGGTTGCCGTTCTCCAGCGCGGCGGAAGAGGCCTCGAGGAGAGGCTCGGATATGAGAGGCCGCTTCGAGCCCCTTTCGCAGTCCTTGAGGTCGATCAATTCGACGGCGGGGAGAGGGGAACCGCCGAAGCGGCTGTCGAGAGTGAGGAGGGTGTGCTCCTGGCAAAGTGCCCGGTGGTAGCTCTCTATGCTCGGTGTCGCCGAGCCGAGGATTACGGTGGCGCCCCGGAGGCGTCCGCGGGCGAGGGCAAGATCGCGGGCATGGTAGGCGGGGGTGTCTTCCTGCTTGTACGATGACTCCTGCTCTTCGTCGACGACGATGAGGCCGACATCGGGCAGCGGTGCGAAGACGGCGGACCGGGCTCCGATCACCACCCGGGCTTCCCCCCTTCGCAGAAGGCGCCAGAGGTCGTACTTCTCGCCCTCGGAGAGCTGGTGGTGCCAGACGGCGAGAGGGAAGGGGAGCCTCTCCTGGAAGTGCCGGATCAACTGCACGGTGAGCGTGACCTCGGGGACGAGAATGATCGCCTGCCGGTCGGGAGGGAGGTCCTGAACGGCGCGCAGGTAGAGCTCGGTCTTCCCGCTCCCCGTGACGCCGTGGATGAGAAAGGGGGAGAAATCTCTCCGTGAGAGGGTGGGGCGTATCTGCTCGTAGACCGTCAGTTGGGCTTCGGTGAGTACGGTGGGCGCCGTTCCCGGCAGGGGGTGCACCAGGCCGCGCCGGGCGGCGGTCGCCTCTTCCCTGACCCATCCCCCGGCGACGACGGACTTCAGGGACGAGGGGGCGAAGGACTTCAGTTCCCCGCTCCGGCGAGGGCTCTCGGCGAGGAAGGCGAGGAGGCGGGCCTGCGCCGGCGCCCTCTTCTCCAGCCCGGCGATGACTCCGGGCAGGTCAACCGGCGGGACGGTGAGTCGGTAGGAGCGGAGGATCTTTTCGCGCGCCGTTGCCCGGGAGGTCTTTTCGAGGTGGATGGCGCGAGGGAGGGCGGTGCGGAAGACCATGCCGGGAGGGGCGAGGTAATGCTCGGCGGTCCACATCAGAAGCTCGAGAAGGTCGGGAGGAAGGAGCGGTTCCCGCTCCAGGATCCGGGCAATCGGTCGAATCCCTTTCACCCGCGGAGTGTCGGAGAGTCGCGCCACGTAGCCGATGTCGCTCCGGCCGCGCAGCGGAACGCGGACCCGCTGGCCGGGACGGATGATGTCGCGGAATTCCTCCGGGACTGAGAACTGGAAAGTCCTGGGAACCGCCAGGCGCAGAACGATGTCGGCGTATTTTCTTTCCATTGATCGGTCAGCTCTGTTCGCTGAGATGATGCCTGCACTTTCGCGGGACTGTCAAGGGAGGGGAGCTTTCTTGAACGGCCGGAGAGTCTGTGGTAGCTTGACCTCGGCACCGGCCCGGAGGCCGGGATGCCGGCGAGGAAGCAATCGGGGATGAGCTGGTGGAAGACAGGGAAGTGTGGGGTGTAGATATATGAAAAGCGCGACATTGAGCGCGAAAGTGGGGCTTTGCTGCCTTGTTTTCGCCTTTTTTTTCGGCTGCAGTGGGGAATACACGGTAGTCAAGGAAAGTCGGATCGTCATGGGCACGGTCGTCGAGATCACGGTGGCCCATCCCGACCGGGAGTTTGTCCGGGTAGCGATGGAAGAGGCTTTTTCCGAGTTCGAGCGTATCGACCGTTTGCTGAGCGGGTACGACGAGTCGAGCGAGGTGTCGCGGATCAATCGGGAGGCCTACCTTGCTGAAGTGCAGGCGGATGGAGAAGTCTTTCGCCTCCTGGAGAAGTCGCTGGAGATAAGCCGCATGAGTGACGGGGCCTTCGATGTCACCATCGGCCCGGTCATGAAACTCTGGAAGTTCGACGAGGGCGGGGTGGTGCCGACGGAAGAGGCTATCGCCGCCGTTCTGCCCCAGGTGGGATTCGACCGGGTCGCGGTGAATACCGAGCGGCGGACGGTGCGCTTCCTCTCCGCCGGGGTGGAAATCGACATGGGAGGGATAGGAAAGGGTTACGCCGTCGATCTCGCGGTCGCGCGCCTTCAGGAGATGGGAATTGACAACGCCATCGTCGATGCCGGTGGTGACCTCAAGCTTCTCGGCCGGAGGCCGGGAAAGGATTTCTGGCGGATCGGGGTGCGGCATCCCCGCGAAGCGTCGAGGATGCTTGTCACCCTCGATCTGGCGGAGACGGCGGTGGTCACCTCCGGGGACTACGAACGCTTTTTTATCGACAAAGAGAGACGCTACCACCACCTCCTCGACCCGAGCACCGGGTATCCCGCCTCTGTCTGCCAGAGTGTGACCGTGATCGCTCCCGACGCGGTGGACGCCGACGCCTATGCCACGGCCGTCTTTGTCCTGGGGCCGGAGAAGGGGCTGGCTCTCTTGCGAAGCCTTCCCGGGGTCGAGGGAATAGTCGTGGACAGCGACGGCAAGGTGCTCTGGAGCGACGAGTCGGCGCTGAAGCGATGACCGGGGGATCGGAACTCTTGTGGGAATGGCCGAAGATGACCGGGTCGACCTCATTCCCGACGAAGGGCTCAATATTATTGAAGAAGCAGAGGTGAAAGGCTATCATCAAATTGATGAAAAGGGTCCTATGTCGGACAGGCTGAAAAACTTGTCAATCTGTGGTGGCAGCGTGAGAGGTCAACGCTCGACCTCTCCGCATGCTTTGATGGGAAAGATCAAAGCATGGGCGGGGAGATATGTTTGCGTCACGATTCAAGGGCTGACCCCGGTCTTTGGGCTATATTTCTAAATATCGGCGCTCCCTGTCGGCATTGGGCCTTTGGGCCTTGAGTCTCATCATCTACTCCGGTTCTCTTTCCTTTGATTTCATTAATTATGATGACAGGTCAATCCTTCTGGCCCACGGTAATCTGTATGATGGATCGACGTTTCTCGACAGCATGAAGGCTATTTTATTTGATTATTTCCCGAGAGAAGAGCCATTAGTCGTACGGGATATCAGTTGGGCCATTGACAGCAAAATCTTTGGGCTGGCAAATCCGTTTGGCTATCATCTGGGTAATGTGCTGCTCAACGCAGCCAACGTCCTCCTCCTGTTTGTTTTGCTGCATATGAGCACGCTGAAATTTCGCTTTTCCTTGATCGTCGCGATGATGTTCGCTCTGCTGCCGATACATGTGGAACCCGTTTGCTGGATTATGGGCAGAAAGGACCTGCTCTCGACTTTTTTCATGTTGCTTGCGTTGGTCTTTCAAGCCAAGCTGCTTTCAAGCCCGGTCATGAGGCTCAGGTCCGTCTGCTACCTGGCCACCATTGCATGTACCTTCCTGGCGCTCCTATCAAAGATCAGCGCGGTGCCGTTTTTTGTCGTCCTCGGGCTGCATCGAATCTTCTGGCCATATCTGAGGGGAGAAAAGGAGCCCGGGGCCCGATTTTCCATGGCCGATGGTTTCAGAAGAGTTGCGCCGGGGCTGGTTCCGCATCTCCTTGTCAGTGCGCTTGCCTTTTATTGGTACCAAAGTGTTCTGGCTGAATGGGGCATGTTTGATCGCGGGCCGGGGCTGCTCACATCAGTCCACATGAAAACATTGGCGGCTTTTGTCCCGTTAGTCCTCCTCTCGTACGCAAAGCTCCTTGTTTTTCCGTACCAGTATTCAATCCGGTATCCCTTGCCGTCGGTGTCCGTTCCTGTCGGTCTCGCAGAGTCTGTCGGCAGTTTCGTTTTCATGGGTTTTCTTTTGGCTGCGGGAGTGTATTTGTGGCGCAAGCGACGAGACCTTTTCTTTTTCTATAGCGCTTTTTTCGTGTTGCTGGTCCCCTACCTCAATATTGTTTACATTGGGATATGGGTGGCGAACAGGTATCTGTATCTCTCGGTTTTCTGTGTGGCGGCGATCCTCGTCGCCGTTGGTTTGGATTTGTTTGACAGGGGTGTTCGTGCGGTACGGATCGCGGTCGTTACTTTTTTCGTCGCTTTCATGACAATAAACGCGATTCAAAGCGTTTCCCTTCAGAATGTATGGCGCGACAATTATTCATTGTGGACGTATGAAGTGGAATATTTAAAGAATCCGTCGCTGCTTGCGATCCAGGCGCTGGCCAAGCATTTTGTAAAGACGGGGGAGGCGGCCTCCGGGTCGGACGAGAAAAGGCATTATGCCGGCAAGGCCGACGAGTTGATAGCGAGGGGTATGAATCGGTTTGAAAGCCTTGACTATGTGCGGACCGATTACGCGACGGATGAAGAATTTTACTATGCCAGGTTTTTCCACCTCAAGGGGCGCGTCGCATCCCTGAAGGGAGGGCACCCGTTGACGGCTCTCTCATACTATGAAAAGGCCTATGACATTAACCCCGGCGATGGAGCCAATACCTTTTCCGTGGCCAAATTGCACAAATATCTAGCCTTGCATTCCGAAGGTTCTGTCTCGATTTCTCATGCCCGCAGATCATTGGACGCCTTTGCACAATTCGTCCGGCTGAAATCGGTGGATCTGGTTTGGAAAGGCCGGATCCTGGCAGGGCTCGATGGCTATGAGAAGGACTTTGAATACATGAAGCAGGAGGTTGCCAATGTCAGGGAACAATACTCCGGGAGTTTTCCATAATGACGGCCGGTCCCGACAACAGCTCCTCTGTTCAGGAGTACCCGTTTCTGGCGTATAGAAGAGGGGTCTGGCGGGAAATCATCAGGAAAATACGGAAGGATGCGGGCAGGCCGTCCACCGTTGTTGAGCTGGGCGCCGGATATTGTGATTTTATCAATCAATTTCCCGCCGAAAGGAAGATAGCCTTTGACCTGAACCCGGCCATGAGGGCATTTGCGGCGCCGGACGTTGATTTACGCATTGAAAACGTGGTTGCCCTCTCCGGGATCGCCGACGGTAGTACGGACTTGTTTTTCACCAGCAATTTCCTTGAGCACTTGGGTCTGGAGGAGGTGCACCGGGCTCTTTCCAGAATCGAAAGCGCCCTGCGTCCCGGAGGCCGTTTGATGCTCATCCAGCCGAATTACAGACTCTGTGCCGAGCATTACTTTGACGACCCGACCCATAAGACTATATTCTCGGATAAAAACATCATCGAATATCTGACACCCCATAACCTGGAGATAGTTAAGGTGATACCGGGCTTTCTTCCATTTTCGATGAAGTCGTCCTTGCCCAAATGGCCTCTTCTGGTGCGGTTATATTTGCTTTCCCCGATCAAGCCATTGGCAGCGCAAATGTATATTGTTGCTGAAAGGAGGTAGCCTATCTGGAACAACAAGAAAGTATCCGTCATTTTCCCGACATACAATGAGAAAGATTCGATCAGGGAGGCCATCGAGGAATTTCAGAGAAGCGGGCTGGTTGATGAGATCGTTGTAATTAACAACAATGCCGCGGCCGGCACATCGGATGAAGTCGCAAAGACAAGTGCCGTAGAAATCCACGAGCCTGTTCAGGGGTATGGCGCTGCGATTCAGAGGGGATTTAAAGAAGTCAGCGGTGATTTAATAATAGTTTCCGAGCCCGATGGGACTTTTCGCGGTCATGACGTGGTGAAACTGCTTTCCTACTCTGATGATTTCATGGTGGTTTACGGCAGCCGAACCGTTAAGGAACTAATATGGCAGGGTGCCAACATGGGGTTGTTTCTAAAATGGGGGAATTATTTCGTTGCCAAGCTCATGGAATTTCTCTTCAACACCACCTCGTTAACGGATGTTGGCTGCACCATGCGGTGTATCCATCGCCGGGCCCTCCAGCGGATTCAACCACATTTCACCGTTACGGGAAATTTTTTTGGGCCGGAGATGATGATCCTGTCCATTCTCATGAAAATGAAGATAATTCAGATTCCGGTAAATTATACGAAACGCATTGGAACATCCTCGGTCACCGGCAACAAATTAGTGGCTTTCTCTCTCGGGCTGAAAATGATCCGCTTGATTGTCGGCTACCGAATACAGCGCTGGCTGCATCCGGCGAAATGGAAAGCACGGTAACACATGGGGTCCCGTTTGATTCTTCGTCTCCACCTGAGCGGCGTTTTGTGTGTCTGCGCAGCCGAGGTGGGCCCTGAAGTGGTGGTCTAGGAGCCTGTCGGGTTAAGGTAGGGGCGGGCGCATAATGCAAAAAGGAACGTGGGGGAATATGAGGCTACCTCTAATACGATGACACCCGCCTGGATTGTCCGTCTCTGGGGTGAGGGCGGGAAGAGGCTCTTCTTCGGAGACGTCGTCGTCCTCACCTTTTTCCTCGCCCTGGCTGTCGCCCTCGTGGCCGGGATCAGCGGGGCGCGTCTCGGGGCCAAGTCGGTGGAGGTGGAGGTCGGAGGCAGAAAGGTCCTGACCGTGCCGCTGGGGGAAACCGGCGTCCGTGAAGTGACCGGCCCCCTGGGGACGACGCGCATCGAGTTTCGAGGGGGCGAGGTGCGGATCATCTCTTCACCCTGCCCCCTGAAAATCTGTCAGCGGGCCGGGTGGATCGGCGCCGCCGGCGAAATGCTCGTCTGCCTTCCGAACGAGGTCGTCGTTCGCCTCCCCGATGGTCCGGCGGGCGACCTGGACGCGGTCAGCCGATGAACGCGCGCAAGATCTCGTACCTGGGAGTGCTCGTCGCCCTGGCGGTCTCCCTGAACGTCCTCGAGTCCCTGATCCCGACCCCCCTCCCCTGGGTTCGGCTCGGGCTGGCAAACCTCCTGGCCCTCGTCGCCATCCTCACCAGCGGGTGGAAGGAGGGGTTTATCGTGACGGTCATGAGGATTCTCATCTCCTCTCTCCTCTTCGGCGGATTTCTCAGCCCGGCCTTTCTCCTCAGCCTCGGCGGCGGCCTGGCGGGGACGGCGGTCATGGCCATCATGGCCCCGGGAGCGTGGCGCTTCTACTCGCCGCTTGCCATGAGCGTCGCCGGCGCCTTCGCTCACGGGACGGTGCAGGTCCTCGTCCTCAGGCTGGTCCTGGTCCGGACCTGGGAAGTCCTTTACTTCCTCCCCTGGGTGCTATTCCCCGCCATCCTGTCGGGGGTGGCGACGGGGGTGCTGGCGAACCTTCTCCTCATGAGGAGAAGAGAGCTCTTCGAGATCCTCAGCGGGAAGGTGGAGGCGACGGGGACGTGAGGCGGAAGGGAGAGGTGCCGCTGATACTCGCCTCTTCGTCACCGAGGAGACGGGAGCTCCTCGGGCGTTTCGGGATGGATTTCACGGTGAAGGTGCCGGATGTGGACGAGAGCATCCTCCCGAACGAGGACCCGGTCGCCCACGTTCGCCGCCTCGCGCAGGCAAAGGCGGCGAAGGTGGCGGAAGAGGAAGAAGAGGGGCTGGTGGTCGGCGCCGACACCATTGTGGTTCTGGACGGAGAAATAATAGGTAAGCCCGAGGACCGGGAAGACGCGATCCGCATGCTCTCCGCCCTTGCCGGGCGGACCCACCGCGTCTATTCGGGCGTGGCGGTGACCGCCCTTCCTTCCGGCGCGACAAGGACCGTCGTCGTTTGCAGTCGGGTGACGATGGCCGCCATCGGCGAGTCGGAAATCCGCCGCTACGTCGACGGCGGTGAACCTCTCGACAAGGCGGGCGCCTATGCCGTTCAGGGTGAGGGGAAGCGGTATGTCACCGCAGTGCGCGGATCCTTCACCAACGTCGTCGGGCTCCCCCTGCAGGCGCTTCACCGCTTCCTGCGCCACTTCGGGCTGCCTGTCGCCCTCCCCGAAGGCCCTCTGTAAGGCGGCCGCCGGCCCCGACAGCCGCTCTCTCCAAGACAGCCGCGGAGCTAGTAGAGGAACATCGGTTTGCCCAGGACGTGCCTCACCTTGGGCCGGTACTCCTCCACGTCGTAGAGTTCATCCACGTCCACCCGCTTGATGCCGCTGGTGACCAAGTTCATCGGGACGTGGGTGTACTTGCCGTCCTGTAAGGCCATCATCCGACCGCTGGCCTTGTCGGCGATCAGGTCCATCGCCATATGGGAGAAGTTGAAGCCCACCATCAGGTCAAGGGCGTCGGGCGCGCCGGAGCGCATGAGGTAGGCTATTTTCTGGTTGATCATGTCCTCTCCGGTGAGCTTCTTCAGGGCATCGGCGGTTATCTCGCCGATGCCGCCGATCTTGCGATGGCCGTAGGCATCGGCCTCGCCGTATTCAACCACCTTGCCCCCGGTCATGTGCGCCCCCTCGCTGATCGTCACCATGGCGTAGTTGCTGGGGTTGTCCCGCTTGTCCTTCATCACCAGTTCGGCGAGCCGCTCCGGGTCGAAGGGCACTTCGGAGATGAGAGCGCGATCGACACCGGCCACGTAGGAGCTGATGAGGCTGGTCTCACCGCTGTTGCGGCCGAAGAGCTCGATAACGGCGATGCGCTCGTGGGAGCCGGCGCTGGTGCGGAGCTGGTGAATGAACTGGACGCTCCTGGTGACGGCGGTGCTGAATCCTATACAGTAGTCGGTGCCGTTCACGTCGTTGTCCATCGTCTTGGGGATGCCCACGATGGGAAAGCCTTCGCTGTGCAGGCGGTCGCCGTAGCTGAGGGTGTCGTCGCCGCCGATGGGGATGAGCACGTCGATTTCCAGGTACTCAAGGTTTTTCAAGATGTGGGGCGTAAAATCGCGGGGACCCGCGTCTTTCGCCTCTGCCTCGAGGTGCTCCGGATCGCGGAGGAAATCGGGCACCGCCTCTGGCTTCACCTTGCTCGGCTTGGTCCGGCTCGAGTGCAGGAAGGTGCCGCCGGTGCGGTCGATGGTGCGCACCGTATGCTTGTCAAGGGGCCACATATTCCTGGCAAAGCTCTCCGGATCGTTGCGATTGAACTCCAGCAGCCCTCCCCAGCCCCGCCGGATACCGATGACTTCATGTCCTTCCTCCGCGGCCCGGTACACGACGGCCTTGATGCACGGGTTCAGTCCGGGAACATCGCCCCCACCTGTCAGGATTCCAATTTTCATCTGCGCGCTCCTTTTTGAGAATGAGTAATCGGCACACCCGTCGCTCACCGACGCCCCGCCATTTTACAGGATATCGGCACGATTATGGAATGGGCCGTGCCGGTCAGGCGAATTTTTTCAGCTGGAAGACCTTTTTGTTCTGGCTGATCGAGATCTGGTAGTAGCTGTCCTGGGGCATATAGATGTAGGGCACGTCCTCCCGACGCTTGTAGACGAAAGAGGAGAGGATCATGCGGTTGACGGCGCGATGGCCCACGATCATGATGTTGTCGGTGTGCCGGCTGAGGTAAATCACCTTCTTGATGCCCCGCCAGATCCGCTCTTCCATCGAAACGTACCCTTCGCCGCCGGGGTAACAGTAGAAGTATTTTTTCCGCTTTCGCGCCGCCGATATTTTCGGATGCTTCGCCTTGATCTCGGCGTAAGTCATGTTGTCGCAGATGCCGCTCGATATTTCGTTGAAATCGCTCAGGGGAATGATCCGGCACTCCTTCCGGGCCCGGCGTATCGGCTCCGCGGTCTGGATCGTTCGCGACAGCGCGGAGGTAAAGATGTGGGGGATCTTTCGGCCGCGGAAATGTCTGGCCAGCACTTTGGCCTGGGCGTGTCCCCGGGGGGTCAGCTCCGAGTTCCCTCCGATGCGGTCCTCCAGATTGTAGAAGGTTTCGGTGTGCCTGATGAGATAAAGGTTCTTGAGGTAAGGGGTGACCAGGAAGTCCCGGATGCGGTCCTCGAAGGGAATGTCGTCAACGAGTTTCTCTTTCAGGATGCGGTAATTGAAGGTGTCGAGCCTGATGAAATTCCGTTCTCCCCTGAGGGGCTGGCAAATCGTTTCGTAGTAGCGGATTCTTTTCTCGAAGCTGGCGACGGCGTCTTTCCGGGAGAGGTGGGCAAATTCAGGGGTGTCCACCTTGCGGATAAGGTTGGCCGCGAGAATTTCGCGGTCGTCGTTGATGCACTCGATAAAGAGCACCCTTTCCTCGGGAAGAGCCATGAGAATTTTCTCGCGCCTTTTCCGGCTGACGTTCGACGCGTCGATGATGGCCACCCTTCGACCCGGGGGACCGTCGTTGATGAAGGTCCGGGCGTGATTGAGAGTCATGGTCGCGTACCGCTCCCTGAGGGCGGCCCCCGTTTCGTTGTTGGGATCGAAGAATTCAGGGTAGGCGGTGTTCCCTTTGCTCAATCGCCGTCGCAGGTCGCCGTTGTTGAAGATGCGGGTGCGGATGCCGTCGCTCTTGAGGCTGTCACGGAGCTTGCCGGCGACGGTGGACTTGCCCCGGGCGGGCAATCCGGTCATGACGATATAGAGGAAAGACTCTTTCATCCCCTATTTTTACTCCTTCACAAAGATGTTGACAACAGGGGGATGCTAAAACTAGGATGTATGGTCCATTAACTCGTTCATCTTAAAAGTATTTTTGTTTTTGAAATTCCAACCGGAAATCAATCTTGGAACTTAACGGCAGTCTTAAGAATTTCTCGCTCCCAGACATCGTGCAGCTGATCGGTACGACCCGGCGAACGGGAGTTCTCGTCGTTACGGTCGGCCCCGACCGCTCGTCCATCTATTTCGAGGATGGCACCATCATCCACGCCGACTGCCGGGACCTCGCCGGGCAGGAGGCGATCAACAAGCTGTTCCGGCAGAAGGAGGGGAAGTTCCAGTTTCTCTCCGATGTCGAGGCCCCTGAGAAGACACTTGTCCTCGACTGGATGAACGTGCTAATGGAAGCGGCTCGCCTGGACGACGAGAGCGACAAGGATGATGATTTCGCGGATTTCGACCTGGAGTCGGCGATGGCGGGTCCCGGCGAGGCGGCCGCTCCGGCGGGAGGGGACAAGGTCTCAGCCTGGGACCCCGGTCCCGTCAAGGAGCGGATGGGGTGCCTGCTCAAAGACGCCTTCGGGCGGAAGGCGAACAAGATTCTCAAGGAGCTGAAGAAGAACCCCGGAAGCAAGCTGACCATGCTGGAGTTCTGTGACAAGGCGGAGAAATTCATCTACGTTTTTATCGACAACAGGCAGGCGGAAGAGGTCGGACGACAGCTGCGCGCCGTGATCGAGGAGTCTCTTGCGTGAGCCCTTTGTGGCGGCCGGATTTCGGGCGGCCATGAAGGGCGTGATCCGCCTGCTGGCCGTCCTCGGATACGCCGCTCTTTCCGGAACCCTCTCTCTCCCCTCTCCCGCCGCCGCCCAGGAGAAGACGATTCCCCTCTCCTTCACCAAGGAGCTTCTCTACAACATCGCTCGGGACAACGAGGGGGAAATGAAGAGAGAGCACATCTCCCGCCTGAAAGGGCTGAGCCCGGCCGCCGTCAAGGTCGACATCATTCGTCGGGGGGGCAACATCACACTCGCATATTCGGTCAGGGCCGGCATCGACATCGTCGTCGATTTCAATTTCACTCTGGAAAAGATGGCCTTCTATCGCCTGGCCACGGCCCGGGAAGACATTGACGGGATGATGGCCATTCTGGGCGAGGCGAAGAAGAAGGAGCCTCTCATCCTCGATCTCTCCTACCGCTATGATGAACACTATTCCATTGTCGATGTCACCCTCAACCTTCTTCCGATCATCAGGCGGAGGGAGAAGGAGGCGATTGAGAAAGCCGCCGCCGCTTTCGTTCCTCCCCCGCCAACGCCACCGCCGCCGCGGAAAAGAAAAGAATTCGTTCCGGCGGAGGAGAAGCCACCGCCTGCCAAGAAGCCACCGCCGAAAAAGGTTCCGGAAGAAAAACCGGCGCCGCCGAAGAAGAAGGTTTCCTATCTCTCCGTCCGCGCACTTGGATCCGTCTCTCCGCCTGTTCTGGACGGCCGTGCCGGTGACTCCGCCTGGAAGGGGGCCTCTCCCTTCTCCTTCGCCGTCAAGGGGGCTTCGGGGAACTTCACGGTGACGCTCTCCGCGCTCCGGGGAAAGGAGAGGCTCTACTTTCTCGTCCAGTGGCCCGATCGGGACGAGAACGTTGAGCACCACCCCTGGGTGTGGTCGAAGGAGAGAGGGGAATACTCTGTCGGGAAGGAAATCGAGGATGCCGTGGCGCTCCAGTTCGCCGCCAAGGGGTGGTTCGGGGAGTGCATGCTTTCGGGAAAGGATGCGGTTGCCGATCTCTGGTACTGGCGTGCCGGCCGAACCAACCCGGCCGGTTTCGCGGAAGACGGATCGCTGACGGCCAGCACGAAGAGAATCCCCAAGGCCAACTCCTACCAGGCGAAGAACAGGAAGACCGTCTGGGTGAAAGAAAACCGGGACCCCGGGACCGCCCCCTACCGCTCCCAGGTGGCGGGGGCCTACGAGGGGGAACGGGTGCGCCGCTACGTGACCAGGAAGCCTTCCGGGAGCGCGGCCGACGTTACGGCGAAAGGGGCGTGGGAGAAAGGGTCCTGGACAGTGGAATTGGCCCGGCGGCTCAAGACCGGCGATCCCGCCGACGTGGTCTTGTCCCCGAAGAAGGACCTGCGCTTCTCGGCGGCGGTCTTCAACGGTCGCGAGAGGAGTGAACACAGCGCTTCGGGGGAACTGCGTCTCCGTCTGGAGTGAGCAGAGGGGAGAAGAATGGCGCTTTTTGCGGGGCAGCCGGCGGGAGTACAGATCAAGAAATGGCTCATTATCCTCGTGTCGCTGATTGTGGTGATCAACGTTCTGGCGGCGGGAAGCCTGGTGCGGCTGCAGCGATACGTGATAGAGATCCAGGCGAAGTACCAGCCGGTGATGACGGGGGCCGGCGAGATCAGCACCCAGGTCTGCCGGGCCCAGGTCGATCTCTACAAGTACCTGGGAGAGTACCAGGCTTCCACCGCTGAGGTCGAATCCCGGATCCACCTCCTCGAGGAGACGCTGGAGGAGGTCTTGCGGCACGAAGGAAGCCGGGAGTGGCGGGAGGGGCTGGAAGCCATCAGGGACAGCCTCGTCAAGTATCGCGTCGTCGTCCGCAACCTTCCCGTTATCGGGGCGGAAACAGATTGGAACGAAGTCGATGAATTCCGGTCCCAGGCCGTGATGCTGGGACAGGAGATGGAAGCGCAGGCTTCGGCCCTGAAAGGGGAAGTGAGCGCGCGCATAGAGGTGAAAGCGGCCCTGGCGCAGCGCTTTGCCCGCCTGGCCATCGTTGTCTGCCTCGGCTTTCTGGCGTTGAGCACCCTGATCACCGTGCTGCTCTTCGCCTGGTGGAATCAGTTCCAGGATATGATACTCAACCTGTGAGGGATAACCCGCATATTTCACGGATGTTTGTCGCGAAGCAGAGTAAATGCTCGTGGATGCAAGGCATTCACGACTGAGGGCACCGCAGACGTACTGTCCGTACGTCGAGGAGGCCGAGGGAGTGTAACGCAGCAGGCGCGGGAAGTTACGTTGCTGCAGCAGAAGATCTGTGAAATATGCGGGTTAAGATCCGGTGAATCGCGAGCACCCACTGCCGACGGTGGACCTGATAATCAGGAAGGGCGACCGTGTCGTCCTCATCCGGCGGCGCTACCCTCCCCACGGGTGGGCTCTCCCCGGGGGATTCGTCGATGTCGGCGAGAGCCTGGAAGAGGCGGCCATCCGTGAGGGGCGCGAAGAGACAAGCCTGGACATCCGCCTGGTACGGCAGTTTCACTGCTACTCCGATCCGAGGCGCGATCCTCGACGGCACACCGTGACGACGGTCTTTATCGCCGAGGGGGAAGGGGAGCTGCGAGCCGCCGACGATGCGGCCGAGGCCGGTGTCTTCAGCCGGGAGAGTCTTCCGGAGCCGCTCGCCTTTGACCACGCACAGATCCTGGAAGACTATTTCAACGAGAGATATTGAGGGGGGTCAGGCCTTGACGTGTGACGGTCGGCGAAACCAGCGGCCATCCCCAGGACATAAGCCGTCACACGTCAAGGCCTGACCCCCGGGTGTTTGCTAATAGAGGATTTCCACCTGGGCCTTCTCCCTCATCTCCTTAAGCCATTCCCCGTGGTCGATCTTCATCTTCTCCCGGAGAAGCTTTTCCTTGATCGAGTCGCCGACCGTTTCCATCGCCAACTGAGACGCCTCTTCTTTTTCGGCAACCTGCAGCAGGTGAAATCCCGCCTGGGACCGTATCGGATCGCTGACCTCTCCGACGGGTAGAGAAAAAGCAACATCCTCGAGTTCCTTGAGAAACTCGCCGCGCTTCAACCAGCCGGAAAGTGACTCGTCTCCCTGTATTGTCCCTGGCGAATAGGTGCGGATGAGATCGACGAAATCCTCTCCCCCCTGAAACTGAGCAAGGATGCCGCCGATCTTCTCCCGGGCAGCCTGGAGATCTTCCGCGCCGGCTTCCTGGTCTACTTTGACGAGCAGGTGGCGCACCCGTATTCTCTCGGGCTTGAAGTAATCCTGTTCGTGGTCCCGGTAATAGGACTCGATCTCATCGGGTGTGACGGTGATTCGTGCCCGTATCTCCTGCTGCATGAGTTTGGAAAAGAGGATCTGCTCCGAGATCTGCGCCCGGTAGGTCTCCATGGTCAGTCCCTCTTCCGTGAGAGCCCGGACCAGCATCTCCTCCGTGAGTGAGTTGCCCTTCATGATGTTCTCGATGGCCGTGCCCACCTCCGTCTCGCTCACGGCGAGGCGAAGCTCTGCCGCCCTTTGAAGCTGGAGGGTGCGGAGGATGAGCTGGTCGAGGATGGAGCGGAGCAAGTCTCTCTTGGCCCTGGCCCGTTCCCTCTTCAGGGTGGTGCGCAGTTCCTGCTCGACCCGGATCTTCCCCGCTTTCTCGAGGTCAAGGAGTGTGATCACCTCTCCGTTCACAGTCGCCGCGATGCCGTCTATGACAGCGGCCGCGGCGGGGCGGGAAGCGGCCGCCAGGCCGGCAATGACGGCGAGGGCGAGGCCCCATCGTAAGATCATTTTCTCTCAGTCCTCCTTTTCTGCGCCCGGCGGTGAAGCTCAGGGCGAGACTATTTCTTTATTATACCGGATCTGCGCGCTTTCCCGGAGACCGGCCACCCAGGCCCGGAACATCTCCTCGCGCTTTTTCGCCATAAGGGTGCGGCGAATTTCTTCCCGGATCTCCTCGTCGCTCTTCCGATGGGCGGCCCGGCGATCGGTGACGAGAAAGAGGTGATACCCGTAGGTTGTCTCGATCACCGCACTCAGCTTGCCGGTCTTCAAGTTGAAGACGACGGCGTCGAACTCCTGGGGCATCTGGCCGCGGGAGAAGTAACCGAGATCGCCACCCCCCTCGGCGTCGGGGCTGAGCGAGACTTCTTCGGCCACCACCGCGAAGTCCGTTCCTCCCTTGATGCGTTTCGCCGCCTTGACGGCCTCTTCCCGTGTCCGCACCAGAATCTGCGAGGCTCGAATTTCCTCCGGCCTCTCCTCCCCCTCCTCGCGGTGCCGACGAATGTAGTCGGTCAGTTCCTCTTCGCTGACCTTGACGTGGCGGTAAACCGCTTCCTTCTGGAGCTTTTCGAGAGAGAGGTTCTCGGCGATTCTCTCAATCCACTGCGACCGCTCCAGTCCGGCCTCCTCGAGAACCGCTTTGAAGTCCCGTTCCTGCAAGTCGCCCTGCCGCTCCCTGACCGCCGCCGCGATTTCATCTTCCGTCGGACGGAGGTTGCGACTCGCGATTTCCTGCAGCATCAGCTCCCTTTCTATCAGGCGGTCGAGGAGCGCCTTATGGATTCTCCGCGACTCCGCGGCTCCCGGCGGGACCATTTCGCCGAACTGGGCAAGGGATTGCTCGTAGGCCGATTCCAGTTCCGTCGTGGCAATCGTCCGGCCGTTCACCACCGCTGCCGTCTCGTCGGGGAGGGAGCAGGAGCTGAAGACGAGTGACACCAGGGAAACCAGGGGGAAGAGAGTCCACCGGCTCTGTGATCTTGTGCGCATGACCGGGGAGGAATGTATCATGTCACCGGAGGCTCCGCAAGAGAGTGGAGGCCTCGTCGAAGCAGTCGGCGGGGGACGCGCTCTTCCATTTCCACGAGAGATGGCGCGCCTTCCTGCTGCGGCTGCCGGGCTCCCCCTTCTCGAGGGCGGCGGCGATCTTTTGGGAGGAGACAAGGGACTCGGCGTAGAAAGTGAGCTCCAGCGCCGACCGTCCCCACTGCAGCGATTTCACCCCTAGTTCTTCCGCCAGGAGCTTCAGCCCGGCCGCCCGGAAGAGGTGCTCTACCGACGGGGGAAGGGCGCCGTAGCGCTCTCTCATCTCCCCGGCGTCGGCATCGAGTTCCTCCTGGGTGTCGGCGTCGGCGACTTTCTTGTAGAAGGCGAGCCTCTGATTGATGTTGTCTATGTACTCCTCGGGGATGTAGGTCGGCAGGGAAAAGACGGTTCTCGCCGGCTTCTCGGCGGCGGCCGGCTCGCCCTGGAGCTCTCTGATCGTCTCCCGGAGGAGCCGGCCGTAGAGATCAAAGCCGATGGCCGCGATGTGGCCGGACTGGCGGTAGCCGAGAACGCTGCCGGCACCGCGTATTTCCAGGTCGTAGAGGGCAATCTGGAAGCCGGCGCCGAGGTGGGAGAAGTCGCGTATCACCTCGATCCTCCGGCGGGCGACCGGTGAAAGGGCGCCTCCGCCGCGCACCAGGAAATAGGCGTAAGCCCGGTGCCTCGATCGCCCGATGCGGCCGCGCAGCTGGTAGAGCTCGGAGAGCCCGAAGGTGTCGGCCCGGTTGATGATCATGGTGTTGGCGTTGGGAATGTCGAGCCCCGACTCGACGATCGTCGTTGAGAGCAAAAGGTCGATCTCGCCGCGGCGAAATCGGGCCATGACATCGTCCAGCGCCTTTTCGCCCATCTTTCCGTGGGCGATGCCGATCCTGATCTCCGGCAGGAGCCGCTGGAGGTAGTCGCCTATGCCCGCTATGCTGTGGACGCGGTTGTGGATGAAGAAGACCTGTCCGCCCCGGCGAATCTCCCGCCGCACCGCCTCGCTGACGAGTTCGGCGTCGAAGCGGGCAACGGTGTTCCTGACGGCGAGGCGATTCTCCGGGGGGGTGCTGATCTGGGAGAGCTCGCGAATGCCGGAGAGGGAGAGGTAGAGGGTGCGGGGAACGGGAGTGGCCGTGAGCGAGAGCACGTCGACTGTTTCGCGGAACTCCTTCAGCCGCTCCTTGTGCCGCACCCCGAAGCGCTGTTCCTCGTCGATGATGACGAGGCCGAGTTCGCGAAAGCGGATATCCCGGCTGATGAGGCGGTGCGTTCCGATGACGATGTCGATCTTTCCTTCGGCGAGGTCGCGCACGATCTTCTTCTGCTCGGCGGGCCTGACGAAGCGGCTCAGCATCTCGACCCGCACCGGGTAAGAGGAAAGCCGGGAGCGGAAGGTGGAGATGTGCTGCTGGACGAGGATCGTTGTCGGGGCCATGACGGCCACCTGCTTCGAGTCCATGACCGCCTTGAAGGCGGCCCGCATCGCCACCTCCGTCTTGCCGTAGCCGACGTCGCCGCAGACGAGACGGTCCATGGGGTGCGGCCGTTCCATGTCGCCCTTGATTTCCTCGATGGCGCGGAGTTGGTCTTCCGTCTCGGTGTACTCGAAGCCCATTTCGAACTCTCGCTGCCAGGGGGTGTCGGGGGGGAAGGCGTGGCCGGGCGTCGACTGCCGGATCGCGTAAAGGCGGAGAAGATCCCTGGCGAGGGTGACGAGGGCCTTCTTCGCCTTGCGCTTCACGGCTGTCCAGGCCTTCCCCCCCAGCCTGTCGAGGCGCGGCTTGTTGCCCTCCCAGGAGACGTAGCGCTGGACGGACCCCATGGCGTGCGAGGGAACATATATTTTGTCCCCGCCCTGGTAGGCGATGACGAGGAAGTCCGTCTCCTCTC
>PVMK01123153.1_pt1 | contig 21075 bp, 19 predicted proteins | sample 1853481 | NCBI WGS metagenome assembly PVMK01 (sample SAMN08533507, study PRJNA380276) | Marine sediment metagenome, whole genome shotgun sequencing project.
TAGTCCCTCTGCCCCAGGGACAGGACGACCCTGATGTCAGTGGCATTATTTATGACATGGGCATTGGTAAGAATATAGCCGTGCTCATTAATTATGAAACCGGAACCCAGACTGAACCCTTTGGTATTATAAGGGATGGGCACTTTAAATGGGATGATGTCGAAGATATCGGAAATGATCGGAATTCGAAACAGAATGATATCGTTTGGGGAAACCCCGAACTTCATCACCTTTTCTTCTACGCGGGTGGTATAGATATTCACGACCGCATTTCTTGTATTTTCAACAAGCTCGGCAAATGTATTGTTGTGAATAACGATATTTTCCCGCGGCTTCGATATTCCCTCTCGATCCATAGACCACTTGTGTCGATATCGTGGAAAGAGAGATCCTGGAATCTCTTGTCAAAAATAGGATCATCTTGACTGACAAGGACTTTTTCCATCCCTCCTGGTGAGGGGCCAACAGTGCACCAAAAAGGAAAACAGCGAGAATCGTCAGGGCGATCATCCCAAAGGGATATTGAGTATGTCGTGTCTCCGCATGCATGTTTTTTTATATATAGTGCCTGAACGAAAACCCCTGTTCAGGCAAAATCCGAATATCGAAAACCGAAATCCGAAACAAATCCGAATATCAAATAATTCAATGTTTTAAACTTAACACTTCGTAAATACTATATTTTTGTAATTAGGACATTCGTATTTTGATCATTGTTTAGTATTTGGTGCTTCGGGTTTCTAATTTCTTGACCGAAAAAACAGGGTTTTCGGTCAAGCACTATATAACCCTTTATGTGAGCTTCACCGTAAAAAATACCATTTCCACCATAGATGGGCCTTCAGGTCAAGTAGAAATCAAAACTCCTTGGAAAGAGGGCTGATTTATGGTAATAGCCAGGATCTATTTTATTGAGGATCCCGAAGGAGCATATATGGTCAACAGCGAAAACAAACATCACCTTATAATCGAAGACAAAGATATCATCCTGTTGGGCACGGCCCATGTGTCCGAGGAAAGCGCCGACCTTGTGGCAGAAGTGGTGAAAGAAGAGAAACCTGATACTGTATGCGTTGAGCTCTGTGAGTCAAGATACAAGGCAATGACCCAGAAGAATCAATGGCAGGATACGGACCTCATAAAGGTCATAAAAGAAAAGAAGGCCTTTCTACTCCTTTCCAATCTTATGTTAGCAGCCTTTCAAAAAAAGATTGGGAAGAAATTAGGGATTAAGCCGGGCGAAGAGATGCGCAGGGCCATCAGCGCAGCAAAAGACGTGGACGCAGAGTACACCTTGCGGACAGGGATATTCGCACGACTCTCTCCAGGACATGGCGTTTGATGGGTCTTTGGACAAAGATCAAGCTCCTGACACAGTTGATTACCTCCATGGGTGAAGTGGATAACATCGAAAAGGCCGATATTGAGAAAATGAAGGAGAAGGACGTGCTTGAAACCCTCCTTGCGGCAATTGCGGATACACTCCCTGAATTGCGACGCGGCCTGACTGACGAAAGAGACCAATACCTGGCGGAAAAGATAAGGACCGCCCCCGGGAAAAAAATTGTTGCAGTGGTGGGGGCCGGACATGTACCTGGGATCCAGCGATATTGGAATAAGCCGGTAGACATGGAGGCGCTGGAAGTTCTCCCTCCAAAGGGAAAATTTGGCGGGTTTTTGAAATGGGGCATCCCGGCAGTGGTTGTCGGGTTGATTATCTTAGGATTTTATATGGCAGGCGCTGATGCCGGAAAAGATATGATCAAATGGTGGGTCCTGGCCAATGGGATCTTTGCAGGCCTCGGGGCGGCAGTAGCATTGGCTCATCCCCTGACCATTCTGTCAGCGATTGTGGCATCCCCGATAACGTCTTTAAACCCGATGATCGCCGCTGGCTGGGTGGCCGGGCTGGTAGAGGTTTTTTTGCGCAAACCAAAGGTGAAGGATTTTGAAAGTCTGCCTGAAGATATTACATCCATGAAAGGTTTCTGGAAGAATAAGATCACCCGGATATTATTGATCGTGGTGTTGACCAATCTGGGAAGTTCATTGGGGGCGTTTATTGCCATACCTTTGATGGCCAAAGTGTTTTGATCATCAATCGACAATCATAAATCATCAATCATCAATCCCATAGTATTCCCGGTACCACGAAATGAACTTCCTGATACCCTCCCTCAAAGGAGTCCGGGGGTTGAATCCCAGGATTTCTCTTGACCGCCGGATGTCGGCCACTGTCTCAGGCACGTCTCCCGGTTGCAGGGGCATCATATTTTTCTCTGCCTCCTGCCCCAATTCCTCTTCTATTATACGGATAAAATCCAGCAACGCCACTGAATCGGAGTTGCCCAAGTTGAAAATCTCATAGGGCGCAGGTCTTTCAATTGCCCTGATCGTACCATCAACGATGTCATCAATATAGGTGAAATCCCTTCTCATCTCCCCGTAGTTATATACATTTATCGGCCTCTTTTTCAGTATGGCATCTGCAAAGAGAAAAAGGGCCATGTCCGGACGGCCCCACGGCCCGTAAACAGTAAAATATCTCAAGCCCGTACAGGGAATCTCAAAAAGATGGCTGTAGGCATGGGCCATTAATTCATTGGCCTTTTTTGTGGCAGCGTAAAGGGAGATGGGATTATCGACCCTGTCTTCAACGCTGTAGGGGCTTTTCGTGTTTTTCCCATAGACAGAGGAGGAAGAGGCATATACAAAATTGCCGACTTTGTACTCCCTGGCCAATTCAAGGAGGTTTAGAAAGCCTTCAATATTACTTTTTTGATAGGAAAACGGATCCTTTAAGGAGTGTCTGACACCGGCCTGAGCTGCCAGGTTACAGATTTTTACCACCCGGTGCTGCTTGAAAATATCTTTCAGGCCCTGGAGATCCTGGATGTCTAATTCGTAAAAGCTGAAATTCTCATGGGCCTTCAGGATGTCTAACCTCGCCCGTTTAAGGTTAACATCATAATAGGGGTTCAGATTGTCAACTCCTACGACCGCATACCCCGTTTCCAGAAGTTTCTTAGACAGGTGAAACCCGATAAATCCTGCCGAACCTGTAACCAGCAGGGCCTCATTATTATTTACCATTCCCTTTTCCCCGATGCCCCATTTTTTAAAAGTCGTTTTCAGTTGGGATATTTTTTACCAGAAAAAATAGAGAAATGCCATCGATTTTGTTTAGGGTGCGCACTACGTCATGCCTTGACCTCTGGAATCCGTCGAAAATCCTCGCAGGCGGGAGAACCAGTGAACCGGGACAAAAAAAGAGACCGTACCCGGAGCTATACAATCTCAGCCTCCGATACGATCTCTTTGTTAAGGTTAAATGTTTACGGGATCAGGTCCCGATATTGTGTGCGTCTGCAACGGCTTGATTACATCATGCCGCCCATACCGCCCATACCGCCACCGCCCATACCGCCTCCAGGAGGCATACCCGGCATGTCAGACTTTTCTTCCGGCTTCTCGGCTATCATGGCCTCGGTGGTCAGGAGCAGGGATGAAACCGATGAGGCATTCTGCAGGGCGAATCTGGTAACCTTGGTCGGGTCAATGATACCCGACTTCATCAGGTCCTCGTATACACCTGTCTCGGCATTATAACCAAAGGCGCCCTTTTCGTTCTTGACCTTCTCCACTACCACGGAGCCCTCGGCGCCGGCGTTATTTACGATCTGGCGAATCGGCTCTTCCAAGGCCCTCATCACAAGGTTAACACCTGACTGTTCCTCGCCTTCCAGTTTCAGCTTTGCAAGAGCCGGGAGTGAGCGAACAAAGGCAACACCGCCTCCGGGTACTATACCCTCTTCCACGGCAGCCCTTGTGGCGTTCAGGGCATCCTCTACCCTGGCCTTTTTCTCCTTCATCTCGATCTCTGTGGCAGCGCCCACATTGATCACGGCCACGCCGCCAATCAGCTTGGCCAACCTTTCCTGGAGTTTCTCGCGGTCATAGTCAGAGGTGGTCTCGTCAATCTGTGCGCGGATCTGCTTGACCCGTCCTTCCAGGTCAGCCCGTTCGCCACCGCCATCAATGACTGTGGTGTTATCTTTATCAATCCGGATGGTCTTGGCAGATCCAAGATCATTCAGGGTGATGTTTTCCAATTTCAAACCGAGGTCCTCAGAGATTACCTTGCCGCCTGTCAGGATGCCGAGGTCTTCTAACATGGCCTTTCTCCTGTCACCAAAACCGGGGGCCTTGACAGCCGCCACCTGGAGGGTGCCTCTCAATCTGTTGACCACGAGAGTCGCAAGCGCCTCTCCTTCCACATCTTCAGCAACGATGAGAAGCGGTTTGCCCATTTTAGCAATCTGCTCGAGAATGGGGACCAGGTCCTTCATGGAGCTTATCTTTTTTTCATTCAGCAATATATAAGCCTCGCTAAGATTGGTCTCCATCTTTTCCGCGTCGGTCACAAAGTAGGGAGAGAGGTATCCACGATCAAACTGCATACCTTCCACCACTTCAAGTGTGGTATCCATGCTCTTGGCCTCTTCTACTGTAATAACACCCTCTTTGCCCACCTTGTTCATGGCCTCGGCAATGATGTTCCCAATGGTACTGTCGTTATTTGCCGAGATGGTTCCCACCTGGGCAATTTCATCCTGGTCCTTGGTATCCTTGGACATCTTTTTCAGTTCGTCCACTGTGACGTCAACGGCCTTTTCAATGCCTCGCTTGATGGCCATCGGGTTTACACCCGCTGCTACTAATTTGGAACCTTCCCTGTACATGGCCTGGGCCAAAAGCGTTGCTGTTGTGGTGCCGTCACCGGCCACATCTGAGGTCTTGGATGCCACTTCTTTAACCATCTGGGCACCCATGTTTTCGAATTTATCTTCTAACTCAATCTCTTTCGCAACCGTAACACCGTCTTTGGTGATGGTGGGGGCGCCGAAAGACTTGTCTAAAATCACGTTTCTCCCTTTGGGTCCTAATGTGACCTTTACAGCATTGGAAAGGATGTCAATTCCGTTAAGCATCGATTCCCTGGCCTTGATGTCATATCTAATTTCTTTTGCCATTTCTTATGTCTCCTCCTTAAGCTTATTTTGTCTTGTCAACCGAAAAATTATTTTGATGTCATTTACTCGACAATGGCAATGATATCATCTTCTCTCATGATAATATGCTCTTCACCCTCAATCTGGATCTCAGTCCCGGCATACTTCCCAAATAGAACTTTATCTCCAGCCTTGACCTCAAGCGGGATTTTTTTCCCATCATCTGCTACCTTGCCGTCACCAACCGCCAGGACCTTACCTTCAACAGGTTTTTCCTTTGCGGTATCAGGGATAATAATACCACCCTTCGTTGTTTCTTCCTCATCCACTCTCTCTACGATTACACGATCATGCAATGGTCTTATCTTCATTTTGTTTATCTCCTCTCGAAAAATATTTGTTTTTGCATAAACCCGATCTGTTTTTGAAAAAGCCTTTGCCTCACCTCCCCCTAAATAAAATTGACAACTTAACTGAAACTATTTATTCCCTCGCTTTGCACTGACAGATCCCCTCGAAGAAACAAACTCCGAAAAGAGATTTCCCGGTAGAGCAGGGAAAAGATTTTCCGATTTGCGAAGGTTATGATGAAAGCATGGGGAAATCCTGCTGGAACCCTCAATGCAGAAAACCGCAGCAGGCGACTCGATAGCTCACAGAAAAATAACATCGACCTATCAAATGTCAAGGGGAGGGGTGAAAAAACGTTGAACAGCAGGAGAAGAAAAGAGTGTCAGGGTTTAGAGTTAGGGCATATTCACGCGCCACTTCAGGGTTTCCTGGAGCCCTTTCTGGAGTGTTGTCTCAGGGACCCACCCCAAAACGCGATGGGCCTTTTCTATTATCAGGCAGCTTTTTGTCAGGTCTCCTGGTCTGGCAACCTGCTTTCTAAGGGTAGCGAGTTTTTCCGGCAGCTCTGGCATCATTTCTTTGAATGTTTTAAATATGGCATTGTAAAGCTCTGATGTTTTTGTCCCGACACCGGTTCCGATATTAAAAAAATCCCCGGCCCCTTTCTCTAAGGCAAGGAGATTTGCCTTTACCACATCACCCACATAACAATAATCACGCACCATTCCTTTTTCATCTTCCAGAAAATGATTCAGGGTGGATTGCCTCTCTTTGAGGAGGTTGTCCATAAAAATAGCCACAACCCCTGCCTCGCCATGCGGGATCTGGTGGGGACCGTAAATATTTGCATAGCGCAATGTGGTGTAGTCAAGCCCGTACTGGTGCCTGTAATATTCCAGATAATGTTCAGATGAGAATTTTGAAACTGCATAAGGGGAAAGGGGCTGTGGCTGATAGCCTTCGGAGGTGGGATATTCAGAGGCCTCACCGTATATGGCCCCCCCGGAAGATATAAATATAAATTTTCCTACCCCAGATTTTCTCGCGGCCTCCAACAGGTTGAGCAGGCCTTTAATATTCACATCTGCGTCAAAAAGGGGGTCTGAAACAGAATCCGGCACGCTCATCTGGGCCGCATGATGATCAATAATATCAGGTCGTTCTCTTTTGATCAGTTCAGCGGTTTGCGGCGCACGGATATCGAGTTCAAAAAACTGCGCTTCAGGGTTGACGTTGGAACGCTTTCCGGTGTAAAGGTTGTCCACCACCAAGACCTGATGGCCGGCCGTTATTAAACCGTCTACAACATTTGAACCGATAAAGCCGGCGCCGCCGGTTACCAAAACTTTCATGGATGGCTCCTCTCTCCCGCTTACGAGTATTGTGGGCTTGGAATATAAACTCCGGCCTCAGATCAAGAAAAACAGGCCTGATGATTGAGAAATTTATCAAATCTAATGGCAATGGTCAAGTTGATGGGACGAAGTTGTTGTAATTCAGGAACAATTCATTATATTAAGGAATTATTCAATTCATATTGCTTATGGAGTAGTGTCCGTCCATTAACCCCAATATGGGCACTGTGGGTTTCCAATTCAGTCCCGCCGCCGGCGGGATTCGCAAGGCCAAGGAAAATCCCGCCCGGGCGGGACGCGGAGACGTACGTTAGTACGTCGCACAAGGGAACCCGTAGTTTGACGCCGAAATTGCGGAAAATGGCCATTTATGGATGGAAACTGGACCAGGAAGGGGTAGCAGGACTTTAAATAATGACCGAAAAACCAGGAAATATCCTTGATCAGATCGGCGGGACACCGTTAGTTGCCGTTAAGGCTCTCAATTGGAACAAGGACGTAGAGATCTTAGCCAAACTCGAATATTTTAACCCGGGTGGTTGCGTCAAGGACCGGCCGGCCCTGAATATGATCGAAGAGGCTGAAAAAAGCGGGCAACTGACCAAAGAGAAGATTATACTTGAGGCCACCAGCGGAAATACGGGTATCGGTCTTGCCCTTGTGGCGGCAGTGAAAGGGTATCGCATCCTTCTCACCATGTCAGAAGCGGTCAGCAAAGAGCGGGTAAAGATTCTCAAGGCCCTGGGGGCGGAAATAATATTTACCCCGGCTCATTTGGGAACGGACGGGGCCATTGAGCATGTTTACAATGTCATGCGTGAAAAACCCGAGCAATACTGGCTCGCCGATCAGTTCAACAGCGAGGCAAACTGGATGGCCCATTATAACGGCACTGCCATGGAGATCTGGGAGCAGACAGGCGGTCATATAAACGCTATTGTGGCAACCATGGGAACTACCGGTACCCTGATGGGGATTTCCAGGCGGTTCAGGGAACTTAAGCCGGATGTTCAGATTATCGGGGTTGAGCCCTATTTGGGCCACAAGATCCAGGGCCTTAAAAATATGAAGGAATCATATAGACCAGGTATCTTTGAAAAAGACCGGGCAGATCGGATCATCAATATCGACGATGAAGAGGCATACCAGACCTCACGTATGTTGGCAAAAAAAGAGGGACTGTTTGTCGGTATGAGTTCGGGCGCGGCCATGGCCATTGCGCTCAAGGTCGCGGGGGAGATGGAGAATGGCCGCATCGTTGTGATACTTCCGGACGGGGGGGAGAGATACCTGAGCACCCCCCTGTTTACGGCCAAGAAAAAGTCCGGACTTCGCGTATACAACACCCTCTCCCGTAAAAAAGAGGAATTTGTTCCAATGCAAGAGGATCGGGTCTCCATCTATTCCTGCGGCCCTACTCTCTGCCAGGTGATCGACTTGGTTCAATGCAGACGTCTCCTTTTTTCTGACCTGATCGGGCGTTATATGGAGTTCAAAGGCTATGATGTCACCCATATAATGAATGTTACCGACCTCGATGATCGGACCATAGAGGGCGCTGAGAAGGCCGGTGTTTCTTTAAGAGAATTTACGGACGGGTTTTACGACACGTTTATGGAGGATCTTGATAGCCTTAACATAGTGAGGGCAGCTGAGTATCCCAGGCCGAGTGAACACGTGGACGACATGATAAGCCTCACGGAGAAGCTCCTTGAAAAAGGATATGCCTATGAAAAGCTACGTTCCATATATTTTGACATCTCTCGATTCAAGGACTACGGAAAACTCTCGGGCATAGACCTTGACAAGATCAGGCTTGGCAAGACCGTTGATCTGGATCAATACGAAAAAGAAAACCCTAAGGATTTCACTCTTTTTAAAAGGTCCACCCTCAACGAACTGAAAAACGGGATCTTTTTCAAGACAAAATGGGGGAATGTCAGACCTGGATGGCATATTGAATGCGCGGCCATGGCTATGAAGCATCTCGGGCCGACCCATGACATCCATACAAGCGGTGTTGCCTTGATATTTCCCCACCATGAGAACTCTATCGCCATAAGTCAGGCCATAACAGATAAGCCCCTTGCCAATTACTGGGTCCATAATGAGCCGGTCATGGCAGACGGCAACGAATCCTCCGGATCCGCGGAAAATGGTCAACTGACCTTGAGAGACCTCCTGGACCAAGGCCATACAGGCCGGGAAGTCCGCTACTGGCTGCTCAGCAGGCATTATAGAAAGCCTATTTTCTTTTCCCGGGCCAAGTTGTCGGCGGCAAAAAACACCATCTCCCATCTTGACAAATTTGTTCAAAAACTCCATTACTCCAGGCCAGGTCCGGTCGATCCGGAAATGGACCAGGCGATCTATGCCCTGAGACAGAAGTTTATCGGATCCATGGATGATGACTTTAATATCGCTGCGGCATTGGCCTCCCTTTTCCAGTTTACCCGCAGAGTCAACAAAAAGATAGATCAGAGCGGTCTCTCCTCTTCTGATCGAGAAAAGGCCTTAGCGGCCCTGGGACGAGTCAACTCGGTCTTAGGGATTATGAATTTTGAGCCCCGCCTCGGCGGGGCAGATGAAGGTGTGGAGGAGTTGATTCAAATGAGGGAGCAGGCCAGGAAGGCCAGAGAGTGGGATAAGGCCGATGACCTGCGAGAGAAATTGCGAGAGATGGGTATAGAAGTCGTCGATACCAAAGAGGGCCCCATCTGGCAGAGCGTGGGAACCGGAAAATCCAAAATGATCAATCCAAAATCCAATCCCGCCCTGCGGGACCAAAATCCAAAATCGTAAAATGCCTATTTATGAATATGAACCATTAGAGCCGTGTAAAACCTGTGAAAAATGCGCGGTCAGATTTGAAATTATTCAGGGAATTGAGGAAGGACCGCTCTCAAGCTGCCCTCAATGCGGACAGCGGGTTCGAAAGGTCATATCGTGGTGCCGTGCAGCGATAGTTGAGACTCCTGACGAACATATCCAGGTGAACAAACAAATCTCTGGATACGAAAAAGAGGGGATGTGGAGCCACGCCGCTGAATTGGCAGATACACATTCGGAAAAGGTGGGAGACCACGACATGAAAATGAGGGCCCTTGATGACTACAAGAAGGCAGGGTATGATGCTGGCACTTTAGAAAAGCATGCCAAGGCAAATAAAGACCTTTGAAAAGCGTCCCCTTTCGCCCAATCTCTGCGTTGCATTCGGATTTCAATCCTCGAAATATTCAATATATTCCTGTGGTTAAAATCCTCATGCGCCTTGATCTTGAACGAAATTGAACGTTTTTCAAAGGTCTCAAATAACAAGTGAAGGAGGTTTGATTAGATGAGATTGAAAGCGAATGATTCCATCCTTATTGGACTGAAAGTATCGATTGCATCTGTTATTATGTTGATCGGTCTCTGTTCTTTTGCATATGGACAGAAGGAAAAGAAGGACCTGCCCCCACGGGCCATATCTGTTTCTCCAGAGTATACGGGAGTTATTGTTCCTCAGGGGGAAGCTGTTAATATAGACCTTATCGTGTCCAATAATGGAAAGGAAAACGAAGATATCGATCTAACGGTCACGTTGATCCCCAAAGGTTGGAAGGCCTGGCTAAAGACGTATAATTTTGGTGTGACAGGTGTTCATCTAAAGAGCGATACCAAAAAAAGCCTGATCCTTCGCGCACAACCGGACAAAGATGTGGCCCCCGGTGATTACACCTTTGAAATTAAGGGGCAAACAAAAGACCGCAAATTAGCGTCAACGAGTCAGGTCATTATCAAGGTCGAGGAAAAGAAAGAGGGGAAAAAGCCGGAAGGCGTTAACATCGTTACGTCATACCCTGTTTTGACAGGTCCTACAGACGCCGAATTCGAATTCTCTGTGGAGGTTGAAAACAAATCAGATAAGGATGATATCTTTAACCTAACTGCCCAGGGGCCTGAGAACTGGGATGTCAACTTTAAACCGGCCTATGAGGATAAATTTATCTCCAGCCTGAGATTAAAGGCAGGCCAGAGTCAGACCATGGCAGTGGAAGTCAAACCCAACCCCTGGGCAAAGCCTGGTCAATATCCCATTCTGGTCAAGATCAGTTCGCCTAAGGCCGAGGGTCAGGTTGCGCTCACCGTTATACTGACGGGAACATTCAAATTAGAGGCAGGCACAGCAAACGGGCTCCTTTCCCTGAGCGCTGTAAGAGGCGAGCAGGCCAATATCTCATTTTATGTAAAGAACAACGGCTCCGCTCCTCTTGCAGAGGTTAAGTTTATTTCATTTCAACCTGAAAACTGGAAGGTAAAGTTCAATCCCGATACAATTGAAATGCTCGCGCCTCAAGAGTTGAAGCAGGTTGAGGTCTCCATTACCCCGGCTGACCAGGCATTAGTTGGCGACTATTCAGTTGGTCTCCGTGTGGAGTCCGGGACCCCCCCCAAGGCGGATAAGACCATCGAGATGAGGGTAGGTGTTACTGCTTCGGCTGCATGGGGGTGGATAGGGATCGGTCTTATAGTTTTTGTGATGGCAGGATTGGTATTCCTTTTCACACGGTTAGGACGGCGTTAAGATGGGCTCCGGCATAATTATTGAGACCACAAACCTCACCAAGAGATATGGTCACCAGACGGCAGTGAACGGCCTCAACCTCAAGGTAAAAGAGGGAGAGATCTTCGGGTTTTTGGGACCGAACGGTGCTGGAAAGACAACAACATTGTTGATGCTCTTAGGTTTGAGTCGTCCCTCAAAAGGCCATGCAACCGTATGTGGGCTGAACCCCCTGAGGATGGCGAGGGAGGTCAAGCGCCATGTGGGGTATCTCCCTGAGAATGTCGGTTTTTATGAAGATATGGATGCAGTGCAAAGTCTTGAATACGTGGCCGATCTGAACGGCTTAAAAAAGGTCGAGGCACGAGAGAAAATTGATGAATTATTAGGACTGGTGGGGCTCAAAGACCAGGCAGGAAAGAAAACGGCCGCATTCTCGCGGGGGATGAAACAACGATTAGGCGTTGCAGAGGTGCTCCTCAAGGACCCGAAAGTCCTCTTCCTTGACGAGCCTACCCTCGGACTTGATCCAGAAGGGGCTATCCAGTTGATCAATCTGATCCAGTCATTAAATAAGGAAAAAAGAATCACGGTGCTGCTCTCCTCCCATAACCTTCACCAGGTGCAGAAGATGTCCCACCGTGTCGGAATTATGATAGACGGCAGCCTGATAGCCGAGGGGTCCATTGACTCCTTAGCTGAGGAGAAATTCGGGGTGGGTGAAAGGGAATATTCCTTGGAAGAGATCTACATGAAGTACTTCCAGGAGGTATGATATGCAAGGCCTCTATGCTGTATTCAAGAAGGAGCTTCAGGACCATTTAAGCAGTTACAGGTTTGTGATACTCTTTGCCCTGATAGCCATGGTCAGCTTCATCACAAGCTATATGGCCGCAGTCCATATGAGAGAGAACTTAGAAGGATTGGCCTCCACCAAATTTCCCTTTCTCATGCTCTTCAGTACGCCCGGAGCAATGTTTTCCATGGTCCAGTTCGTGGCATTTTTCGGCCCCCTTATCGGTCTGATCTTGGGCTTTGATGCAATAAACCGCGAAAGGACACAGGGAACGCTGATAAAGGTGATATCCCAACCTATCTATCGTGATGCGGTGATCAACGGTAAATTCCTGGCAGGCGTGGCGACTATTTCCGTTATGCTTGTTGCGATCGTCTTGGTCATATCAGGCTTTGGCCTGGCGTTTGTAGGTGTTGTTCCAGGGGTCGAAGAAATATGGCGGCTCTTTATTTACCTCATTATCAGCATATTCTACATCGCATTCTGGCTCGGGCTCGCCATTCTCTTCTCTATCCTGTTCAAGAGCATCGCAACATCCTCCTTAGCCTCGGTGGCGCTCTGGATCTTTCTCTCCTTTTTCATATCCCTCGGGGCCGAAGTAGTGGCCAACACCGTTGCCCCGATCGACAGAAAAAATGAGGTACAGCCCGAAGTCGTGCTGAAACATGAGCGTATCAAAGAGATGGTGTCGCTTTCCTCTCCCATGATTCTTTACTCAAACGCCACCGCGACTATTATTGATCCCATGAGGAAAACTACCCGCTCCCTAATCTTAATGGGGCCCATGGAGGAACTTCTTTCGGCCCGTTTTCAAAATCCCCTCCCCCTGGGGCAGAGCATAGTTATTGTCTTCCCGCATATTATCGCACTTATCGCAATCACCCTTATCTGTTTTGCCATCTCATACGTGGTATTTATGTTGCAGGAGGTCAGGACCTAATCAGGACATATTTACTGAACCTTGGGTCCAGGGCATTAACATCCACCCAATCATACTCCTGACAAAACTCCTGCCAGATCAAAACCAAGGTATCTTTGAGTGCCGCCGCATCTTCGGGCTCAAACCCGGAGGCAGAGACCATAAAATCTTTCGTAAAGACCTCTTCAAACCCTAACATCTGATAGGGCGCCTTTTCATCCCCTGCCCTGAGAAGATCAAAGAACTGCCTCGCCTGTTTCAGGGTAATAGCCTCAAAGGAGGGTGTCAGCTCCAATATCTGCCGGGCCCATAGGGTGAAAAGAAGCGAATGGATCGTCCGATTATGGGTGTGGACGTCTTTTTTATTGAGAGGGAAAGTTATTGTCAATTGGGCCAACATCTTGTCAAGTCCAATCAGGCCCTGGAGGATTTTACCAGCGGCTATCAAGTCAGAGGCCTGTTCAAAGTCCCTGTACTCTCCCTCCCTTTCCGGGCCGCAATAATATTTAGGTCTTTTCTTCATAAGACCTGCAAGGGTATTGCCCCATTCATCGCCCCAAAAACCGTAACCCATGTCATTATGATCAAACCAGCTCTTCTTCAGCCAACGTTCCGCCTCCCATTTTAGTTTTTGGGCCAGACCAAAGCCCATCCGAAAGAGAGATATTAACCGGTTTTTTCTCAGAAGTTCTTCGGCAGCCCCGATATCTTTGCCGCACATCTCTTCAAGGCATAGATTAAGATACCCTGCAGCCTTCTGACATGTCTTTTTAAGGACATCTATGTCATCGATCACAAGCCCATCAGCAGAGAGAATCTGGTTGCAAAGCCCGGCGAATTCAAGGCGTATCCTGTCCAAAAGACCAGTATCGACTATTCTTGAAGCGCTCTTTGTCAGTAGATTTTGACTCTTAGAGAAATGGAATGGTGTATAAGGGGCCAAGTCGAGGGATTCCTTGTCAGGAACGGGGTTCACCATCTCGGGCGAATCTTTTTGTGCTATGGTTTCTGGATCCAGGGGGGCGTAAACTATCAGGGCTTCCTCACGAGGAAGAAAGCCATGCTCTGCTATACGGACGTTTCTTAACCTGTACATATCCTCTTCTAAATCTGCAGGAAGCACACCGGCCAGACCCATAAGGAGGGAGTGGAATTTGAGAAGATCTTCCCCTGCCATTGTTCTTATAATTCCCTCCACCGTCTCCCTCTGCTCCTCTTTGAGGACTTTGATATAAAAAAGTCCATCAAGGGTAATGAATCCTTCCTCAAGGTCGTAGGCCTCATTTTCATCCCTTACTTCCACATGCACATTTCTGAAGAGGTAAAGATAGGCCAGGGCCTGGCCATCAGTGAATAACCACTTGGCAAGACGCTCGGGATCCGATCTTTGTAGTCTTTGAAGCCACAGGAAGGAGTTTGTCATATCAAGGCGATCTTTTTCCCATAGTTCCAGATCCAAAAGATGCTGCCACTGTCTCAGGGACGCAAATTTCAACAGTTGCATGGAGTCCTCTTCCATCTTTTTTACCAGCCAGAAAAAATCCTCACTGGGAAGCCCTTTAATCAATCCCGGAGGATCAGGATGTTCTAAGATCCTATCCATCACCTCTGTTTCCGAAAGGGCGTAAAGGTCTTGTAAGATTGAAACATCGTGAGCCTGGATCCCTATATTATCCTTTTCCTCTGAATTTTTTCCCTGTCTCAGCTTTTCCAAAAACCGGTTCCTCCAATCGGATAAACGCCGGGATTTCTGGTCTGAAGATCCCGGTCGCTGGTTAACGTGAATTTACATATATTCTTGACAAAAGAGGCCTTCGCTGTCAAGAGTATATTTCGATTGTGCGAACAAACTGCCCTGAAAACATGAGGCATATCTTTTATGCGAGGGGTATAACCTTGGTCAATATCTCAAAAATCGATTATTCGGGTCTGGATCGGCCTGAGATCCTCACGTTTCTGTTTCATCCCAGACCCGAATGGGGAGATACAGGATCAGATAACAGGGGAGAGGACCTTCTGATTCCTGTTGAAAGGGACGTAGTAGTAGGTGCCCGGTTTCACATGGTGGAAAAATCTGCACCCAATATCCTGTTTTTTCATGGAAACGGAGAAATCGTGGCAGATTATGATGAAGTGGGCAGTGCCTACAATCGGATCGGGATTAACTTCCTGCCCGTTGATTATCGGGGTTATGGTCGCTCAACAGGCCAGCCCACTATCACTGGCATGATGAGGGACTGCCACCTGGTCTTTGATTTTGTGAAGAAGTGGCTTCTTGACAGGGGTTGCGGGGGGCCTCTTATCCTGATGGGCAGATCTTTAGGGAGTGCATCTGTGCTTGAGCTTGCCTCCCATTACAAAGACCGGATAGAGGGCCTCATAGTTGAAAGCGGTTTCGCATTTTCAGGCCCCTTGCTCCAGCTCTTGGGCATCAACCTGAGGGCCATCAATTTCAGCGAAGAGATGGGTTTTGAAAATCTGGATAAGATACAAAGATTTGACAAGCCCACGCTGATCATACACGCGGAGCTGGATCACATTATCCCGTTTTCGGATGGCCGGGCCCTTTATGATGCGTCCCCGTCTTCAGATAAAACCCTGCTGAAGATCCCCAATGCCAACCATAATGATATCTTTATGCGGGGTTTCTCTGAGTATATGGCGGCGGTCGGGGCCTTGACTCAGAAGTCCCGCAAGGCGGTATTGGGGGCCTGATGTTCCTAACCCGGACAAACCAGCAAAGTGCCTAAGGTGAGCTAAAGGGATTAAAGTCGGTGGTTTTTTCACGCCTTGGTTCCGCTGGCAGCGGAATTGGACGTTCGATGTTCGATGTTCATCTCTTTCCGCAAATAAAAAGGTTTTACAATGAAACAGATCGTTTTGGGTACGGCGGGACATATTGATCATGGGAAGACATCCCTCATAAAGGCCCTCACCGGGATCGACACGGATCGCCTTAAGGAAGAAAAGGAACGGGGCATTACCATTGAGCTTGGGTTTGCTCATCTAAAGCTGCCAGGGGGCAAGCTGCTCGGAATTATTGATGTGCCGGGTCATGAAAAATTTGTAAAGAACATGGTCGCCGGGGCCACGGGGATTGACCTTGTTGCGTTAGTTATTGCCGCAGACGAGGGGGTTATGCCGCAGACCAGGGAGCATCTCGAAATATGTGAACTCTTGAAAATTAAGCACGGTATTGTTGTACTGACCAAGATCGATATGGTTGATGAAGACTGGCTTGACCTGGTAAGGGAGGATGTATCAGAGTACCTTTCGGATGGTTTCCTGGACGGTGCCCCTGTTGTTGAGGTCTCCTCCGTAACCGGAGAAGGGCTGGAGGGCTTGATTGAAATCCTCGATAAATTAGTAGAAGAGATCCCCGAACGAGACATTGGGCATCTCTTCAGGCTCCCAATCGATCGTGTATTTACAATGAAAGGTTTTGGTACCGTGATTACCGGGACCAGTGTGTCCGGGACGATCGGAACCGGCGATGAGGTAACCATTTATCCCCAGGGCATTTCCTCCAAGATAAGGGGATTGCATGTCCATAATAAAGAGGTTGATGAGGCACAGGCGGGTCTCAGGACCGCTATCAATTTGCAGGGGATAGAGAAGATGATGCTGCAAAGGGGGAATATCTTAGCCACCAAAGATTCTCTCAGACCAACATATATGGCGGATGTGGTTTTGGACCATCTCCCGAGCGCTCCACGCAAGTTAAAAAACAGGGCCAAGGTCCGTTTTCATAGCGGCACATCGGAGGTTATCTCTACCCTGGTCCTCTTAGACAGGGACGAACTTAATCCAGGGGAGACCTGTTTTGCACAGATAAGGCTGGATGCTCCCACAGCGGTGTTGAAGGGCGACCGTTATGTGCTCAGGAGCTATTCCCCGGTACAGGCCATAGGCGGTGGGGAGATCCTGAACCCCTTGCCGAGCAAAAAAAAGCGGTTTTCAGATGCTGTCCTGTCTCAGCTTGAAATTCTCCATACAGGAGGAGTGAAAGAGGTCCTTGAGCTGTTTGTCTCTTTAGGTCGCTTTCAGGGAGTGGAGGAATCAGACCTCTCATTCCTGGCAAATATGAGTAAGAAAAAGCTGGCAGAACCGCTCAAGGCGCTTAAGGCGCAAAAAGGAATCACCCAGTTTGACAAGGAGCGATCACTTCTGATCCATGCCGATTTTTTAGATAAAGCTAAAGATGAGGTCCTGGAAACCATTGCCGGATACCATAAAAACTTCCCGCTAAAAACAGGTCTAATCAAAGAGGAGTTAAGATCGAGGACAACCGGTTCAAGAAATCCAAAGCTTTTCAACTATATCATCAAGCGGCTTTCACAAGATGGAATAATAGTCCAGGAAAAAGAAGTCGTCCGTTTGAAAGAGCACCGGGTGACCTTGGCCCAGGACCAGGAGAAGGCGCGGCAGAAGATAGAAGATATCTATGCCAAAGGCGGGCTCCAGCCCCCGTATTTTAAGGATCTGAAGGAGGATTTCTCTGGGAATACGGCGATTGATGTCCTTGGAGTTATGGTAAAAGAAGGATTGTTGCTCAAGATAAAGGAAGATCTTTATTTTCATCGTAGTGCCGTTGAAGAATTGGAAAAGAGGCTGATTGATTTCCTTAAAAAGAATGGTGAAATCACGACACCACAGTTCAAAGAGATGACCGGCACTTCCAGAAAATATACTATTCCCCTCATAGAATACTTTGATTTATCCCAGATAACGGTCAGGGTAGGAGACAGCAGGGTTCTTAGGAAGAAATAGGAGGGATTGGGTACTGGGTATTGGGTATTAGGTACTGGGTATTGGATAGGATGGGCAGATGGTTCGTTTGAATAATCTGTGTAATCTGCGTAATCTGCGGATGGGGTTGATTTCTGCATTGGGCCTCGGTCCAAGAGAACATATAGCCATTGTGGGTGGTGGAGGAAAGACCTCCCTGTGTTTTGCTTTAGCTAAAGAACTGATGCAAGCTGGAAAGAGAATAATCACTACCACCACCACTAAGGTCCGGCATAAAGAGGCCAATCATGCTCCCTGTGTGGTTTTTTGCCCGTCCGGTTCTGCCTTCCATGAAGATGTGAAGGAAGGACTGACGAGAGATGGCCATGTTTTTGTGGCTCAAAGACTTCTTGACTCCGGCAAGGTTGAAGGGGTAACCCGGACCATGGCAGACTCGTTGTTTCTGGACCTGCAGGTCGATCATGTAATCATAGAGGCAGATGGCGCTGCAGGAAAACCGGTAAAAGCGCCGGCCGCGCATGAGCCTGTAATTCCCTCTTCGGCAACCATGGTAATTGCCGTGATGGGCCTGGAGGCCATGGGGAGGCCCTTTGATTCGGAGATTGTTTTCAGACCCGGGCTTTTTGGGGAGATAACTGGTTTGGAAGATGGAGAGACAATTACACCGGCAGCGCTTGCCAGGGTCTTTCAGTCACCCAATGGTCTTTTCAAGGGTGCCCCTGATGCCGCAAGAAGGATTGCGTTTTTCAATAAACTGGACCTTCTCGCCTCTGAGGAAGAGGGGAGAGCCTTGGCTCGGCTCTTGCTCCGGGATCCGCATGCACAGGTGGAACGTGTGGTGATAGGTTCTTTATTGAGAAAAGAGTATGTTGGAATTGAGGAATTTAAGAATTGAGGAATTTGGGGATTGAATGATGCTGGGTATCGGGTATTAGGTACTGGATATTGGGTGTTTGAATAATCTGTGTAATCTGCGCCTGCCCCGTAGGTTCGGAAAATCGTACTGGGGTAATCTGCGGATAGGATTGAGGGGTTCTCGAAGTAGGGAGCTACTATGAAAGAAATATTCGAGACGACTGGAGCAGTTGTTTGAAGAGGGTCGTTCTGCAGTACTTGCTACCATTATCCGGCAGGCAGGTCCCTCGCCGCGGGGGATCGGGACCAAGTGCCTGATTATGGATGACGGTTCATTTATCGGTACCGTTGGAGGGGGCATCCTTGAGGCCCGCACATTGGAGAAGGCCGGGGAGATCTTTGATGACGGCCTCCCGGTCCGGCTCTATTTTTCTCTTGAGGGCACTGATGTTGCTGAAACCGAGATGCTTTGCGGGGGCCAGGTTGAGGTGTTTCTTGAACCCATATCAGCCTTGAAGCCGGTCCACGTCGCAGTATTTCAGGAGGCAGGGAAGGGCCTGAGCCAGGGAGGAGGGGGTCTTCTTGTCACCCTGATCGACCGGGAGCGGTGGCAGGAGGGAGAATCACCTAAGCTGTTCTTGGGGAAAAATGGGGAAAGGGCCGGTTCTCTGCCAAAGGCACAGGAGATAGAAGATCTCCTTGCCAAAAGGCTGGGCAAGATGATGCGATCACAACTGTCCCTTCTTCCCATGAACGATGATGAGGGGAACCTTGTGGAGGTTCTTGTGGAACCGGTTATGGCCGCCTCATTTCTTTATGTATTTGGCGCGGGTCATGTATCTAAACAGATTGTTCCCTTAGCAGACCTGGTTGGTTTCCATGTGGTGGTAATCGATGATCGGGAGGAATTTGCCGATCCCGGATTTTTCCCGGAGGCAGAGGAGATTCGTTTCATCCCTTTCGAGGGGGCGATGGAGAGGTTGGCCGTTGACAAGTCTTCCTTTGTGGTGATTGTGACAAGGGGGCATATGCATGACAAGACCGTTCTGGCCCAATCATTGAAAACAGGGGCCAGGTATATCGGAATGATCGGGAGCAGGCGAAAGAGAGATATTATTTATGAAAAATTGTTGGAGGAAGGGTTCACGCAGCAGGATATTGACAGGGTCCATTCCCCCATCGGTCTCGATATCGGTGCAGAGACCCCTGAGGAGATCGCCGTGAGTATCGTGGCGGAATTGATAAAGGTGAGGGCTTAGGGATTGATGCCCCGGTTAAATACGCTGCGCTGTCCTTCGGAATTGAACGGGGTAAAATTGTTGATTGTCGATTGAATGACTACTGAACGACAATTGATTAACAATGCAACCAAATGACCGATAACAAAGAACAAATAACGAATAACGAACCAACGGAGGCTAATGATGGGAGATGGGTATCAGCTTACGGGGGACAGCTATCAGCCATGGCTCTGGGAAAAGTTGGGGGAGAGGTGTGTCAAGAATCTGAAAAAGCATGGGTTTGACGCCCATTTTACCTCTACCCCTGATGAGGCAAAGGACCTCATCCTCGGCATGGTTTCAGGTCATGAAACCTTTGGACTCGGGGGGTCTGATACCACAAGGGCTTTGGGGATTATGGAACAGTTGAAAGCTGATGAAAAGACTGTATATGATCACTGGCAAGCAGGTCTTACTAAGGAAGAAGATCTGGAAATACGTCTTCAGCAGCTGAGGTGTGATTGCTTCCTTTGCAGCGCCAATGCCATTTCAGCCACAGGAGAGGTAATCAATGTGGACGGTATAGGCAACCGGACCGATGCAATGACCTTTGGCCCGAAAAAGGTGATCATTGTTGCGGGAATGAACAAGGTTACCCCTGATCTCGAATCAGCGCTCACGAGAGTCAGAGATATTGCCGGACCGATGAGGGCCAAGAGCCTTGGTATGGAAACGCCCTGTGCCGAGACTGGCATATGCAACGACTGCAATTCCCCGCAGCGGATCTGTCGGATCACTGTAATCCTTCACCGCAAACCTATGTTGACCGACATATCTGTAATCCTGATAAACCAGTCTATGGGGTTCTGATGAAAAAACATACACACCGATTTGTAGAAGAATATGATGGTCTTGTGGGTTTCGGTCTTGACCGTGAAGGGGATGAAAACACGCTGACATATTATCTCCAGAAATTCTCAGATGACGAGTGCATGGCCCTCATCCGGGAGCGGATATCACAGGGAGACATGGAGGAGCTTTTTGACCTGCTTACACGGTTGCTCAAGACCTGCCTTGCCGAAGTGGAATACCACTGAGTTTTCCTCAAGGACGGTAAGTAGTATGCCCGAACGAAGACCTGGTTAGTGTTGCCGCATTAGAAAGGAGCAAACAGGGTCTTCGTTCACATACTACTTACCGTCCTTGAGGAAAACTTTATGGTATTCCTCTTCGGCAAGACAGGTCTTGAGCAACCGTGTAAGAAGATCAAAA
>PVMK01126939.1_pt1 | contig 21072 bp, 17 predicted proteins | sample 1853481 | NCBI WGS metagenome assembly PVMK01 (sample SAMN08533507, study PRJNA380276) | Marine sediment metagenome, whole genome shotgun sequencing project.
ACCGGGCTTTCTCAACGGCACCCAGTAACTTGTCAAAGGCAACCGCAAATATGTCTACCCCTTCTTCGAGCAACCGGTCCGTCACCTCCTTCATGGAAATACCGGCCTGTTCAAGTTTCTCCATGATTTCACCTGCCGCGTCCACTCCTTCAGTGAGGCTTTCGCGCAGCTTCCCGTGATCACGGAAGGCCTCGGCTGTCGGCGGCGGTATGGTGTTGACCGTTTGCGGGCCAATGAGTTCCTCAACATAAATCACGTCACGGTAATCGGGGTTTTTGGTGCTCGTACTGGCCCACAGAATCCGCTGGGTTTGAGCGCCTTTGTCCGCCAGTGCCCGCCATTGATCGCCGCTGAATATTTCCCCGTACCGCCGGTAGGTTAACTTGGCGTTGGCAATGGCGACTTGCCCCATTACGCTCTGCAACAGAGACGTTTCAGCGGGACTGCCGGCGGCTTTCAGTTTTTCTTCCAGAAGCTTGTCAATGGCCGAATCAATGCGGCTGATGAAAAAGCTTGCAACACTGGCGATATGGTCCAGGGGTTGTCCCTGGGCTGACCGCTTTTCGAGGCCGGCGATGTATGCTTGTGCAACCCGTTCGTAAGCATCCTGTGAAAAAAGGAGGGTCACGTTCACATTAATTCCCTCACTGATCAACTGTTCAATCGCCGGAATTCCCTCAGGCGTGGCCGGAACCTTGATCATGACGTTCTCCTTGGCAACGGTCTTCCAGAGACGTCGGGCTTCATCCAGGGTCCCATCAGTGTCACGGGCGAGGTGGGGCGACACCTCCAGGCTGACATACCCATCCTGCTTTTTCGACTGGTCATACACAGGGCGCAATGCATCGGCAGCACCCTGAATGTCCTGGATGGCAAGCTGCTCATAGAGTGACTTTGTGTCTTCGTACTGAGGTGACAGGGAATTAATTGACTCCGTATATTCGTCAGTCTTGGCGATTGCGTTCATAAATATGGCGGGGTTTGAGGTTACTCCCCGGACGCCGTCTTCTTTGATGTGCATAGCCAGTTCGCCGCTCGTAATCAGGCTGCGCAGTATATAGTCCACCCAAAATGATTGTTCGAAATTGTATAACTCCTTTAATGGATTCATAGCTTTTCCTCCTTTAATTAAAACATTTATATATTACCTATGTTGAACGGTTCAGCGTTCATGGTTCTGGGTTGCGGAACTCAAACCTTTGAACCTTGAACCCTGAACCCAGAACCCCTATTATCTGTATCGTTTCTCCAGCGCCCTGGTCTTTTCAAGCCGCCGGCGGTGACGCGCTTCGTTTGTGAAATGAGCTGACAGATATGCCTTGACCAGTTCCCGGGCGAGTTCGGGGCCAATGATGCGTCCGCCCATGACCAGCACATTCATGTCATCGTGCTCCACACCCTGATGGGCGGCATAGGTATCATGACAGAGCCCTGCGGAAATTCCGGGGAGCTTGTTTGCCGCTACAGATGCGCCCACACCACTGCCGCAAATAAGTATGCCCCGCTCTGCCTGATGGTTCATGATCGCCTTGCATACAGATTCAGCGTAGTCCGGATAATCCACGGGGTCTGTGCCATTGTCCGTTCCAACATCGATCACCTCATGGCCGAGCTCACGAACAAAAGCGGCAACCTGTTCTTTTAATTCAAATCCCGCATGATCGGACCCTACAACAATTTTCATGGATCACCTTGTTCTTTCTACCTGTGCTTTCGCAGCCGCGACCACCTGATCAGGGGTAAAGCCGAATTTCTTCTCGAGTTCTTTCAACGGAGCAGAAGCACCAAATGTTTTCATCCCCACGATGTGACCGTCTAAACCTGTAAATCTGTGCCAGCCTAACGTGTCAGCCTGTTCAACGCCAACGCGCGCAGTAACCGACGGGGGCAGCACGCTGTCCCGGTACTCCTGACTCTGCTGATCAAATAACTCCCAGGATGGCATACTCACTACGCGGGCCTTGATCCCTTCGGTCTTCAACTGCTCATAGGCATTAATACAGAGAGCCACTTCACTGCCCGTGGCCATGAGCAGGACGTCGGGGTTTCCATCCTCTGCGTCGGTCAGCACGTATGCTCCTTTGGCCACTCCTGATGCGGATGCGTATTTGGTTCGATCAAGGGTGGGAAGCGCCTGTCTTGTCAGAATCAACGCTACCGGCTCATGCTTGAGTTGCATGATCACCCGCCAGGCCTCAACCACCTCGTTGGCATCCGCCGGGCGCAGTATGATCAGGCCGGGGACGGCACGCAATGATGCCAGTTGCTCTACGGGTTGATGGGTCGGGCCATCTTCTCCAACTCCGATCGAATCATGGGTAAAAATGTAAATAACAGGGATTTCCATGAGGGCGCTTAACCGTATCGCCGGCCGCGCGTAATCACTGAAGATCAGGAATCCCGCGCCGTAAGGCCGCACCTTGGAAAGGGACATGCCATTGAGGATCGAACTCATGGCGTGCTCACGGATACCGAAGTGGAAGTTGCGTCCGCCTGGATTTTTATCTGAAAAATCACCCGCGTCTTCAAAGGTCAGTCGTGTTTTTGTTGAGGGCGCCAGGTCAGCCGCTCCACCCATGAGCCAGGGAACATTCCCGGCGATGGCATTGAGGACCTGGCCTGAGGCAGCACGTCCCGCAACACCCTTGGGATCCGCGGGGAACGGGGGAAGGTCTTTGTCCCACTCTTGCGGAAGCTCGCGACGCTGCATCAACATATCATGTTGCGCGAGGATGGGATGCTCGGTTTTGTAATCCTCGAATTTTGCCCCCCATTCTTTATGCAGCTCCTGTCCCCGCTTCCCGATGTGCTCCCTGAAATGCTCGTATACGCCATCAGGCACAAGGAATTTAGCATCTTCGGGCCAGCCATAATTCTTTTTCGTTTTCCGGATCTCTTCTTCCCCCAGTGGTTCGCCATGGGCGGCACTCGTATCCTGTTTGCTGGGTGCCCCGTAAGCGATATGGCTGTCCACAATGATGAGGGTCGGTCTGTCACCGGTATTCTGGAACGTCGTAAAGGCACGCTCGAGCATTTCCAGATCATTGGCGTCACCGACACGGGTTACGTTCCAGCCATATCCAACGAACCGGACGGCCACATCCTCGGTAAATGCCAAGGCCGTATTGCCCTCGATGGTGATTTTATTGTTGTCGTAAATCCAGCACAGATTTGAAAGCTTGAGATGTGCCGCAAGTGACGCCGCTTCACTTGATACGCCTTCCATCATACAGCCGTCGCCGCACATGGCGTAGACGTTGTAATTGAACAGATCAAAGTTCGGTCGATTGAAATAACTGCCCATCCAGCGGCCGGCAATGGCCATGCCGACACTCGTCGCCAGGCCCTGGCCCAGCGGACCTGTGGTTGTCTCAATGCCGGAGGTCCACCGGTATTCCGGATGTCCGGGGCATTTGCTGTCAAGCTGCCGGAAGTTTTTGATATCGTCGAGTTCAACTGAGAGCTTGCCCAGCACCTCATACTCGGGATTAACGGCCCTAACGCCGCACAGGTGAAGCATGGCATACAGCAAAGTCGAGGCATGGCCCATGGAAAGCACGAAACGGTCGCGGTTGGGCCAGATGGGGTCTTGCGGGTCAAACCTCAGAAAGCGCTGCCACAGGCAATAGACGACCGGCGCCATCGCCATCGGCGTGCCCGGATGGCCTGAGTTGGCCTGTTGAACCGCATCCATTGCCAGCGTGCGGATCGTACTGATGCACTGTTTATCCATTTCTTTTCTGTGCTGTCATCTCCTGGGGTGCCATCGAATCTCCTCCTTATGTTCTCTATTAAATTGAAATAACAGAGAATCTTGAAAAAATGATATGTAATCTTAATTAATCCGCCCTGAAAAATAGAAAATTTAAGGATTAATTACTCCGCCCGGATCAATATCAACATATTTTTGTCAGCTATTAAAGAACAACTATATTTCGCCACTCTTGATTTCATTATCGTAGTTGATAATGCACAATTTTAGGCTTGTGCACTAAATTTAGGATAAACAAATGGCGTTTAGGGGCAAATGAGTTCCACGAAATGCTTAAAAATAGAAGCGTTTTATCCCAATACATCATCTCTCCAACTTCACATTAAATACAGATATAGTTGATTGGTTGATTAGTTGATTGGTTAAGTGGTTGTAAATATGGATTTATCCCATATTTGCAAAATAATTGGACATTTCATATTTCAACAATCGTAACATTCTGATTGTATTGGTTGTGGGAGCGGCTTCCAGCCGCGATCATTTAATTTCGCGGCTGGAAGCCGCTCCCACAGGGAGTTTTTTTTATGGTAACTTGGACTTTCCGGATAAGCGCGAAAACTTATAGAACTTAGTTCGCTTCGCTCACAATTGGAATAATGGAACAATGGAATGTTGGAATATTGGGACCATTGGTGTTCCATCTGGTTGAAAAATAATACGGTTCATGGGATAAACAAACTATGGATCGAAAAAACATCAACAGAGGATTTAAAAAACTCCGAGTTTGGCAAGATGCTGTTTCCCTTTACGTCTTGGCCTGCAAAATATTTACCGACTTTCCATTCGAACTAAAGAAAGTGGCCAGCAATAGTATTGACGCTGCACACAGCATCTCGCGAAACATTTCAGAAGGTTACTGTCGTCGCAGTTTGAAAGAATACCTGAATTATCTAAATATTGCGCTTGGTTCCTGCGGCGAATTTCATTCTTGCTATACTAGTTGCAGACAAGCCGAGCAAATAACAGCGGATGACTACGAGCGCTTGGACCCGCTGCATTATAAGGTTGAAAATGCGTTACTTAAACTGATTGAATCTCTTCAAAAAAAGCAAACCGATAAAAAGTGGAAAGATAACTTTCATTCTAAGTGAAGATTATGCTGCATCATGTTCAACCCTTTTAAACGAATCCGTTGCCATTGCAGCTTTTGTAATAAAACATGGCGTATCCCACGATACCGTATCTTGCGCTTTGAAGAATTTTTGGACATCAAAAAGGGACAACCATTTGTCTGGGAATGCCATGATTGCCACGAAGGGGTGGTTATCCCCGGTACTTATATAAACATTCATGGCAAAAAAGTAAAAATTGATCCCAATAACCTTGATCCAAACACTGAAGTTATGCGTTTTTAACCATTATTCCATGATTCCAACATTCCAGCATTCCATGTAGGCGGTATAAAACCAGTGTCGTTAAAAGCTACATGATTTCAATATATTATAGAAATTCCGAGACGTTTAGTTATCAATCTATTTGGGTTGACATAACCGGGCAACTCCCCTATATAATTTATAAATCCCGGAGTGATACGATCCATGACGAACACCAATCAAGACTTTCTAACAACCAAGATATACCGGCCGCCGCTGCCGGCCGATTGCGTGCAACGTACCGACTCTTTTGCGTCTGCTGGACGCAGGACGTGCGCGGCCGCTGACACTGGTCTCGGCACCGGCCGGTTACGGCAAAAGCGTCGTCGTCTCCAGCTGGCTCGAGGCAAGCGACTGGGCCTCGGTCTGGGTGTCGCTTGACGAAAACGACAGCGACTTAAAACGCTTCTTAAGCTATCTGACCGCAGCGGTTCGCGAGCGGTTTCCCCAGGCCCTCGAGACGACCCGCAGCCTGTTACAGGCGGCTGAACTTCCGGGGCCCCAGGCTGTTGCCAATATTGTCAGCAATGAACTAAATGCGATTGACCGGCCCTTCTTCCTGGCGCTCGACGACTATCACCGCATCCATGCCGGGTCCCCCGTCAATGACGTGCTGCGCATTCTGCTCGAATATCCGCCCATCCCGCTGCACCTGGTGCTCTTAACCCGGCGCGATCCGCCGCTGCCGCTGGGCCGTCTCCGCGCCCTCGGGCAGGTCATGGACATCCGGACGCAGGACCTGCAGTTCAGCGCAGCGGAGACCCAGGACCTGTTGCAACAGGCTGTCCACATCCGCGCGAGCGAGGACGCGGTCGCGAACCTTGAACGCGAGCTCGAGGGCTGGGTGGCGGGTTTGCGCCTATTGACGCTGGCGTTGCGTGGTGACTCGGATGCCGACGCCTTCATGAAGCGTTTGCGCGGCGGGACGAAACAGATGCAGGCGTACCTGATCAGCGAGGTCGTGGCGGGGCTCACTAATCCTTTTCGCGCCTGGCTGTTACGCAGCGCACTCCTCGACCGTTTTTGCGGTCCGCTGTGCGAGGCGGTATGCATTGAAGCGGAAGGGGCGCAAACCGGGGCGATAACCGGACAGGAATTCCTTGAGCACCTGCAGGCAGCCAATCTGTTCCTGATCTCCCTCGATGCCCATGGGCAGTGGTTCCGTTTTCACCATCTCTTCCAGAATCTTCTACAGTTGGAACTTTCCCGTCAGTTGAACGCGTCGGCAATAGCGGCACTTCACATGCGGGCCAGTCATTGGTTCGAAGAAAACGGATTGATCGAAGAGGCCATACGAGCTGCGCAGAAAGCCGGTGATTCGGACGCCGCCGCAGATATCCTGGAACGGCACCGGCTCGATGAACTGGAAAAAATGAACAATCACGTCGTCGAACGCTGGCTCGAGGTGCTGGGCTCGACCCCAGCGGGCCGGCCGGGTTTGCAGCTGGCGGAGGCATTTGTCGCCATCAGAGGATTTGACGTTCCGCGGTTAGCGGCAATTCTGGAAGAAGTGGCGCCGGTCATTGAAGAAAATCCCGACTGCACGAACCTGATTGGCGAGTTGAGGTGCCTGCAGGGGGTGCTGTCCTACCGGATGGGTGACGGTGAAACCAGTCAAAAACTGCTGCAGGAAGCGCGCCACCGATTCCGGACTTCGGAGAGGCGGGGGATCGCCGGAACCGCGGCGGTCCATGAGGTGCTGAGCCTTGCTCTGTGCGGACATGGCGATGAGGCGCTGGCACAATTTGAAGACCTCGCAAATAGTGCGGCGGCCGGCAACCCCATTTATCACAGCCTTTTGCTCATGGGGCTTGTATGGGTCAGTATTTTTCAGGGCGATCTGGCCCGATCGGTAAATTATGCCATGCGACTGGAAAGCCTTGCGCAGACCGGCGGTTCTAAATTCTCGCAAAATTTGGGCATATATTTTCGGGCTTGTTCGGACCTGCACAGGGGCGATTTCGAGGCCGCCGCCCAGCGCTTCGAGACTGTCACTCAGCAACGCTACATCATGCCCCGCCACGCCGCGTTCCATGCGATGGCAGGGCGCGCCCTGTGCCGTCAATTGCTCCATCCTGAGAGTGCCGCGATACGCACCGCGAGGGACCTCCAGACCTTTGCGCGGGAACTAAACGACCCCAATGGTCTTGAGATCGCGCGATCTTGCGAGGCCCGCATTCAATTGCTGCAGGGGGACCTGGACCGTGCGGCCAAGTGGGCCGGGTTCGATAGCGGTGTTTGCTGTTTGCCGAGCTGTTCAATTCTCTGGAAGTCCCCGCCATCACGCGGGCACGGGTCTGGATCGCGCTGGGCACCACCGAAAGTCTGGGCCGGGCCTACAACCTTGTGCAAGAGATCAGCGAGCGGGCGCGGTCCTGGCATTTCACGAACCAGATCATCGAGGCCGATGTGTTGAAGAGCCTGGCGCTGGCCGGGCTCGGGCGCGAGGACGGAGCGCTGGAGAGCCTCGCCAAGACGATAGACCTCGCGGCGCCGGGCGGCTGGATGCGCCCCTTTCTCGAGCCGGGAAAGCCGATGGCTGATCTGCTTGCGCATTTGGATGGCCGCGGGCTTGCGACCGATTTCTCACGGCAGCTGCAAAACGAAGTTCAAGCCTGGTACACGCGCGAAGCGAGTCACGCCCGTGCCGGGTCAGGTCTGCAGGTGACGCTGGAGGCTGAATTTTGCGAGACTTTCACGCCCCGCGAACTCGACGTTCTGGAGCTTTTGGCGCAGCGGTTACAGAACAAAGAGATCTCCGACAGATTGTTCGTTTCGCCGGAAACGGTCAAGTCCCACCTGAATAACATCTACCAGAAACTCGATGTTGCTAAGCGCCGGGAGGCGGTCGAGAAGGCCAGGAAAATAGGGCTTGTTTAAACTCGAAGTTGGTCGTTACCCTCTTCTCAGGTGGGTCTCCACGTCCATACGATCGTGCAGGATGCGGACAATTTCAATAGCGGTAGATTTTTGGCGATAGAAAATTAGCTCTCACCTTCTTTATCGAGATCCTTAAACAGTCCCTCCAATGAATACTCGACAAATCCACTTTCTTCACCTTCAATTAATGCACGTCGCAAAGCGTTGAGTTTTACTTCCCGTTCCTCAAGAAACCTCAAGCCCTCCCGAATGACCTCACTCGCGGATGCATACCGTCCGGTTTCAATTTGCTGAGCAATGAATTCTTCAAAATATTTTCCGAGCGTAACACTAGTATTTTTTTGCATATTAGCCATCCTCCTACAGAATATTTTTGTACCAATATATACCATAATATAATATATGTCAAAATTTCTTGATCATCTAAGCTTCTCTTTCCATCCTGCCCCCGCCACCCAATCTCCCCATCTCCCAGTCTCCCGGATACCTGAAACCCGAAATCTGTTAATTCTTCACGCCATGCCCTATGCGCTCTGCTCGCTGTTTCAACATTCCGCCATCCACAATCCCTGGCCCAGACCTGCTTTATGAAGACCATCTATAATTAGTTCCAACTCCTTTTTCCTTCCTTTCGGTGCTAATAAATTGAAGCCGTCGCGCCAGGGCGGGCCGAAATCGAAAGATTCCGCCTTCCGAATTCCCAATTCCACTTTCCGATTTTCTCCCCCATTTTTCACCCTTTTTGGGGGTTGCGGCCGCGCCCGAAACTATTTAACTTAGGCCATCCTGCTCACGTTGATCGATTTCATGCTTGCCCTACAGCACGCCCGAGGCGGTGTTGACAGCGGCAGGAATAACGACCGAGGCCCTGGGATCTATCCATGCAAAATAATTCATTAAATTCAACGATTGATGTCATTGGAAAGTATGTGAAGTTTAGCCAACCGGCAACGTATCGTATTACAGTCGAGGGCCATCTGGACGATAGCTGGTCCGACTGTCTGGGCGGCATGACGATCACCACAGGCAGCCATGGGGATCAGGGTGTGATGACGACCCTGGTGGGCCGCGTAAGGGATCAGGCCGAACTTTCCGGGGTGCTGAACACCCTATATGAGCTCCACATACCGCTTCTTGCTGTGAAGATTCTGACCTCTGACTGAAGTTCTTTAATTGCAAAAAAAGGACTGCATGATGAAGGATCAAAGCCTCAAATCGTCTCCTCCCTCCGGCGAGGCAATTTCCCATCAGCTCGAGCGCATGCTGGCCAGCCCGGATTTAAATGCCACGCCGCAGCAGATTGCCCTTTTAAAATATGTCGTCAACCAGACCCTGGCCGGCAATGCCGACCGGATCAAGGGCTACACGGTGGCAACCGAGGTATTCGGCCGCAGATCGGACTTTGACCAGAGCATCGACCCCATCGTGAGCATCCAGGCCAGCCGACTGCGGCAGGCGTTGGCGCGGTATTACGAGACCACCGGCAAACACGATCCGCTGCATATCGACATTCCCAAGGGCACCTATGTACCGACATTTGTTGAACAACGATCGGACGATCAATACATTGCCGCTGAACAGGCCGCACCGGTCGGTGTCATGGCAGCCTGGCCGAACGTACTGGTTCGACCGCTGGCAAACCTGAGCGCTAATCCGCAGGACGATTATCTGTCGATTGGCCTGACGGCAGAACTGGCCCATGCGCTGGGCCATTACCGGGAAATCCGGGTTTTGGAAGCCGGCCATCGCGATCAGAAATTGCCTCCCCCGGAAACGGATTTCGATTTTATCATTAACGGGAATGTTCGCCGCGACCCGGCGGGTGTCAAGGTGGCGATCAGGTTGAGTGACATTAAGACGGGACTTCAAATCTGGTCAGGCAAGTACCAGGGCGACCTTGAAGCCGCCGAAATGATCTCGTTTCAAGAGGAGGTGGCCGCTGAAATTGCCGTCCGCGTGGCCGGTGGTAATGCCGTAATCCCGAGGCATCTTTCCGGTCTAAGTAGAAACAAGCCAGTGCCTGACTTGACGACCTATGAAGCGATGCTGCGATATTGGGAGAGCGCCACCCGGCTCACCGGGCAAAGCATGGTGCGCGCCATTCAGGCCTTGAAACATGCGGTGGCCCATGAACCTGATTATGGGCAGACCTGGTCAATGCTTGCAGCCCAATATGCCAACAACTACGGGCTGGAAATGGTCAATCTGCCGACGCCCCTGGAAAAGGCCGTGGAGTATGCCCAGAAAGGGGTCAGCCTCGATCCGACCAACCGACGCGCCCGAATGATACTGGCTTATGTCCGGCTCATGGAAAACAAGCTCCCGGAGGCACGCTGCGAAGCTGAAACGGCGTATAACCTGTGTCCAAACTCTTTGATGGTTTTGGATACCATCGGCTGGGTGATGGCCCTGGCAGGGGGATGGGAGCGGGGTGTAAACTGGATAAAAAAGGCCATAAAGTTAAACCCGTATTATCGCCCCTGGATCCGACACGCGGTGTGTTTTAACTGGTTTCGAGCAGGGAATTACGAAAAGGCATACCGGGAAACTCTTCATTTTACGATGCCGAAACTGTTTTGGGACCCGTTACTAAAAGCTGCTGCTTGCGGTCATTTGGGAAAAATTGAAGAAGGGCAGGCGTGTGTTCGCGCTCTGCTGGCGCTCAAACCCGACTTTGCCCAGCGCGGCCGTATCCTGATCGGCCGGTACGTTAAATTCGAAGACATCGTTGATCGAATCATAGAAGGTCTCGGCATACTCGGAATGAAGATCGGAGCATGACAAAGACTCGGAAACCGAAACCACCGTCTCCACCTGACGAAAAAATCTCCCATCAGCTCCAGCGCATGCTGGACAGCCCGGATTTCAATGCCACACCGCAGCAGACAGCCTTTTTAAAATTTGTAGTGAACCAGACCCTGGCCGGCAAAGCCCGCGAAATCAAGGATGACACCGTGGCGACCGAGGTTTTCGGCCGCGGGCCGGACTTCGACCATCGTATCGATCCTGTGGTGAGCATACAGGCCGACATACTGCGGCGGGCGTTGGCGCGGTATTATTTGACCGCAGGCAAGCACGATTCGATTCGAATCACCAAAATTCAAATGACCAAACAAAAAAGTTGAACGCCCGCTCAGACTTCTCTGAAGCTTGGAAAGATAGGGGTCTACAAAGATGCCAAAAAATTTCTTGCCACTAAAAACAACAATTTCAGAACTAAAGATACTAATTTAGTACACGACCATCCAATAATCCTCGATACACTTCTTTTATATGATCACGGTCAAAGATTTTCCGGCTTTCATCATCGTGGATGACAAGGGCAACAATTTTTTGAAAATTTGTTGACCTGACTTCAGTCCTCGTCATATAGTTTGAAAAAATGGTTGAGAACCTTTGTATGTCACGCAATTGCATGAAATTGGGCAGGGGTAAAACACTTCCAATTAACCAGCGCTTCGAGTTCTGACTGATAGGCTTCATAGACCGGCCAGAAGGTCTTTGCTTCCGATTCGGTCAGTTGCATGCTGGTGGCGATAAAGAGTTTTTTTGTCGGTGCGGACTTTTTCCTTGACGATATCCATGTTATCGGCCGGTGTGTTTTGGGCTGCCGCAGATCCCGCGAAGCCGATCATCACAACTGCCAGTACCATACAAATGTTTTTGATCATTTTATCCTCCTTTAGCTTGTTAGATCGGAACCGGCGCGTTAACCGGTTATCTGTCATTCAAGCCAATGAGAATCATGCGCTTCCTCATCATCATCATCACCGCCGGCGCGTTCATGCTGGTTGTGGCAGGTCTATCGCTTCTTTTAGGTGCAGTAATGTATTAAAATGGGTGGATTAACTCCTTAAGGGCAGATTCAAAGAAAAATTGCCATAAAAGAAAACAAAAAATCGGTAAATATTCATAAGGGAGGAAAAGACAGTGGAAAAAGAACTGGAAACAGCCAATAAAATGGTTACGGCAGATGCAAGCGGTGGTTTTCATACCTACAAAGAGGCAGTTTACAATTTATTAGGAAATTTTTTCAGTTGGCTGTCTACTCATCAAGGCCTTGCGCTGATTATTATTCTAAGCGTTTTGGCAATAATGATTTACCTTATTTTAAGAATCAGGAAATATGGCAAACAAATTAAAAAACAAGCTGCCGGCCAAAAAATCGAAATCGGTAAAAAAGACGATCTTATTGAAGAACAAAAAAGCAAACTTGCAGCTTTGCAAAAAAAATTGTCTGACCAGCAAGACGTTGTCAGCGAAGCCCTACTCGGAACCATAATGACCCTAACAGGTTACAACACCGACCAATTACGAATCTTTTTTAAATTCCTTACCGAAATTAGTGGGAACCCATTGCAAATAGCCGATACTCAGGCCAATACCGTGCCCGAGAGCCGGCGGCTTGAAGAAGAGAGTGAGGATTCTGCAAAGGAAAATGATGGAGATGAAAAGATTGCTCCGAGTACTGTTCCGGAAGAAGTCGTAGAAGCCGATAAAAGTGGAAAAGAATAATCATTGGAAAAGGCTTCGGTAACCCGGCGCGGCCGATGCAGATATGGGGTCTCCACTTTTGACAAAACATTCATTGTCAAAAATTGGGCGTGTCCGGTAAGCCTTCAGGGCAACGGCCGTTGAATTCCGAGTTTTTTCATGCGTGACTGCAGTGTGGTTCGTTTAAGTCCGAGGCGTTCGGCCGCACCGCCTTTACCGCGGACTTTCCAGCCGCACTCCTTCAGCACGCTTACGATATGGGCGCGTTCAACTTCATCGAGCTTTTCGCTCTTTCGCTCCCCGGGTTCGGGTGGAAGCACGCGTGGCGCTTTGGCCCCACGGGAAGTCCGCGCCCAGTTCCAGCCTCGCGCCGGGTGAAAGGATCATGGCACGCTCGACGATATTGCTAAGTTCCCGCACATTACCCGGCCAATCATATGCGGTCAGGGCATCCATGACCCGCGAAGAAACTGTTTCGATTGTTTTGCCGAGCCGCGATTGCAGCATCGTGATGAAGAACCAGACGAGCAGGGGAATGTCATCGCGACGTTCGCGCAGCGGGGGAATACGGATCGGAAAGACGCCCAATCGGTAGTATAGATCGGCCCGGAAGGCCCCCTGCTCAATCAGCGCGTCCAGGTCCCGGTTGGTGGCCGCGATGATCCGTGTGTCCACGGTCCTCGTCGTCGATGATCCGAGCCGCTCGAACTCGTGATCCTGCAGGATCCGAAGCAGTTTCGCCTGGAGATCGATGGGCAGATCGCCGATCTCGTCGAGAAAGATCGTTCCACCGTCTGCCAATTCGAAGCGACCAATTTTCCGGTCCGTCGCGCCGGTGAAAGCCCCCTTTTCGTGACCGAAAAACTCGCTCTCGATCAGCGTGGCGGGAAGCGCTGCACAGTTCACGTTGACCAGTAGACGATCTTTGCGCCCGCTCAGCTGGTGAATCCTGCGGGCGATCAGACCCTTGCCGGTTCCGGTTTCGCCCAGTATGAGGACCGTCGAGTCCGTCGGTGCGACATGTTCCGCCTGTTGAAGTACAATTCGATGTACATGGCTCTTGCCGATGAGTTCGTCGTCCTTGAAGGAGATCTTGACCTCCTGCCGCAACGTCAGGTTCTCGGCTTCGAGGCGATCCTTGAGTTGCCGGATCTCATCGTAGGCTTGCTTAAGCTCGAGGTTCGCCCGCTGGCGCTCGGTGATGTCGCTCAATGCGGTTACACGTACAGCCCTCCCTTTATAATGCATCGTCCTCGCTTGTATCTCAGCCGGAAAAGTTGATCCATCCTTTCGTAAAGCGGTTGCTTTCGTATGGTTCTTCATAACCGGACAGCATGTTTATTCATCACCATCTCGCGGTCTTCAGGTGCAACCCATTCCGTACCTTTCCTGCCAATAGCTTCTGATAATGTGTAACCAAACATTTTCTCTGCTATCGAGTTTTGTTCAAGACAAACTCCCTTTCCAGAGATAAAGATTGCTTCAAAAGCAGCTTCGGATAAACCGCGGTAACGTTCTTCGGATTCTTTTATTGCTTCTTCCATCTGCTTGCGCTCGGTAATGTCTCTTAAAATGCCGGTAGCACTAACCACTTCCCCCTTTTCTTTATGAATAGTTACAGTGAATTCACCAGGAAAGGCCTCACCGCTTTTTCTTCTTAAAAACTGTGCGATCTGAACGATGTCCTTGCCCTCTGCAACGGCGCCCGTCAGTTTATCGCCAAAGTCCAGAAAATCCTTTCTATTCGGGTAAAGAAACTCGGTTGTTTTTCCAATAAGCTCCTCGGGATCATACCCCAGAATATCAAAGGCGGAATCATTGATCCACTCGATTTTCCTCTCAGGCATTTTTACCGAAAAAACCGCATCCCCCATGGAATTGGTTAGATTTTTAAGATAGTCGCGACCCCTCCGGAGCTCATCCTCCGCCTTCTTACGTTCGCCGATTTCAGCTTCCAGTGTTTTGTTCGTGACAGTCAATTTAGCCGTGCGTTGGGCGACAAGGTCCTCCAGGTGCAACTGTGTGTTGCGCAGGGCCAGATGCGTTTGCACCCGGGCCAGGACTTCTTTCTCCTGGAACGGCTTGGAGATGAAATCCACCCCTCCGGCTTCGAAACCCCGGACCCGGTCCTGCACATCCTGCAGCGCGCTCACGAATATAATGGGGATGTCGCGTGTCTGCTCCTCTTCCTTCAGGCGCCGGCAGACCTCAAATCCATCCATCTCCGGCATTCTCACATCCAGCAGGATCAGGCTCGGAGGCTGCGCCAGCGCCGATTCAATGGCCAATTTCGGCCGCTTAATCGAGCGCAGGGCCTGGTAGCCTGGCCTGGGCATCCAGTCTTTCAAATTGTTCTTCGGATATCTGCTTTGCTTTTCGATAGCTACAGAGCCCTGATACTGATTCACCCAATGAACCTAAAGAAATATTCAGAAAATTCAGGTATTCCTTAATCGAACGCCGGCAGTATCCCTCGGCAATATTGCGATGTACAGAATCGGCTGAAGCAATCTGTTGTGAAACAACCCTCCAACACTCCATTCCAACTGCCCTTGCCCTTCACCCTTCTTCCGCGAGCAGTTCGCGGATGCGTTCAATCTCAAAATTCTGCACGAGGGCTCTCATGAGCCCTGCCGTTTCGGGGGCATGTTCCTTGATACGTTCGATCACCTCTAAGATGACCTCCCGGTTGGCCACCAGCGTGGTTTCGTCCAGGTCCTTGAGCAATTCCGGGGGCAGTTCGGCCAGCATGGCGGTGGTAAGCTCGGCCTCATCGCTGGGGGCCGCGGCATCGTCGGGTTCCTCATAAACGTATTCCACACCCAGGAACCGGGCCATCACCTCAAAGATCTCGTGCTCCCGGAACGGTTTGAAGACCATGTCGTCGCAGCCCGCTGCCAGGATCTCTTGACGCTGGCTCCTGAACGCGCTGGCCGTAAGGGCGATGATGGGAAGTTTATCGCCTCCCGGATGCAGCCGGATCTGCCGCACGGCTTCATAGCCGTCCATGACCGGCATCCGCATGTCCATCCAGATAAAGTCAGGGGCCTGCTTTTCGAATGCTTCCAGCGCCTCTTTGCCGTTTTGCGCCTCAAGGATCGAAAAGCCGGCTTCTTCCAACAGGGTTTTCAGCAAGAGCCGGTTGTCCTGATGGTCATCGGCTATCAGGATGCGCCGGGCCTTCTGGCCCGGGTCCAGGCCGATGACCCGCGGTTTGGTTTCCATGGGTGTTTTGACATCCGCCGCTTCGACAATCCCCGCCGGCAGCCGTACCCGGAACAGGGAGCCTTTTCCCGCTGCGCTCTCCACTTCGATGCTGCCATCCATAAGATCGCAAAGGTTTTTACAGATGGACAGCCCGAGGCCTGTACCGGCCTGGGCCGACACACCTTGTTCCTGCACAAAAGGCTCGAAGATCTTCTCTTGCCTGTCAGGGTCGATCCCCGGGCCGGTGTCCTCGACTTCCAAGACGATCCGGCAGCGGTCAGTCATTTCCGGGAAAGGTTCGGTTGTGGCCCGCAGGGTTATGCCGCCTTCGCGGGTGAACTTGATCGCGTTTCCCAGCAGGTTGATGAGGATCTGGCGGAGCTTGCCCGCGTCGGCGTTTACGTATGGCAAGGTTAGCGCTTCGGTTTCCAGTACGAAAGAAAGCCCCTTTTCCCCGGCCCGGGACTGAATCATCATGCCGATCTCCTTCAGCAGGGCCACCAGATCGAAGGGGTTCTCCTCCAGCTCGATTCTTCCCGCCTCGATTTTGGAGAGATCCAGAATATCGTCGATCATGGAAAGCAGGTGCTCACCGGAACGGTTGATGACAGACAGTTTCTCCTTCTGGGCTGGTATGGCGGCGGGATCGCGACTAAGTATGGATGAAAAGCCGAGAATGGCGTTCAGCGGCGTGCGCAGTTCATGGCTCATGTTGGCCAGGAAGATGCTTTTGGCACGGTTGGCCAATTCCGCTGCTTCCTTGGCTTGGGCCAACTCCTGGGTTCTTTTTTCAACGCGCTGCTCGAGTTCGTCGTAAATCTGCGCATTTTCCAAAGCAATCGTTGCCCCCGAACACAGCATCTCCAGAAGCTGTACCCTGTCAGGAGAAAAAGCACCGGTGATCAGATTATTCTCCAGGTACAATATGCTGTTCAGCTCTCCTTTATGAAAAAGCGGCAGGCACAAAACAGATTTGGTTTTGTGCTTTTGAATGTATGGATCCTGTGAAAAGTCGCTTGTATTAGCCGTGTCATCGAGAACAACGCTTTCCTGACTGCGAGAAACGAAATGAATGATGCTTTTGCAGATACGATCACTTTCTTCGACAGGGATGGATTTAAGGACCTGGATGTCACTTTTATCAATATCAAATTGAGCCTCGATCCGCCACTGATCTTCCTTTTGCAAAATCAGAACCCCTGTCTGTGCGCCGGCATTCTCAATGATAATTTTCATTAGCGAGGTGAGTAACTCATTTAATTTGATTTCCTGGGAAATCGTCTGGGACGCTCGGATCACGGTGGTCAAATCCAGAGTTTGTCCCTCGAAAGCAGCGGTTTGTTTGGCCGGCAGATGGGGGTAGCGTTTTTCCAGATCTTCGACCTTCGCAAAGGCCTGCCACCTTGCATAACCTTCCCGGGCTTCGGCCGCAAAAGCCCGGGTGATCGTCTCCAGGCCACGCGCGCTATAGAAGTCCGCTGTCAGTTCGAAAGAAAGTGCCGCTTCATGGGGAAGATTGTTCTCTTGCGCGCCGGCTATGGCGCGCTCATAAAGTTTTTCCGCCTCGAGATCCCGCCCCGCGAGGCGGGCCTGTTCAGCTTGAACCAGGGCTAACTTATTGGAAAACACAACGGGGGCCTGTTCATACCAGGCATTCAACAGCTCAACAAACTCCTCACTTTGTTCAAGGCAATGCAATTGCTCATCGGCGGATAAGTTTCTGGCAAGCGCAAGATGGGAAAGCGCACCATAGAATATCAGTTGCTGGTAAAAATCGAGACCGGCAATCCCTTCAACGTGTTGCATCGCACGCTTTGATCGGTCACAGGCGGTCGCATAGTCACCATCATGATAGCTCTGGATCAACAGACTGACATGGGTGATAAACAATCCTTCGGAGTTATCTGTTTTCACCAAAAAATCATACATGGTGTCTATATCGTAGGTTTCTATTTTGGACTTGGCACGATTGGGAGTTCTTCCTGCCAGCGCGAGCATCATTCGACAGATGCAAATACATTGGTAGTACATCACTTCATTCCCAATCAGTCGGTAGGCAGCGCTGTTGGATTCAAAATATTTGAGGGCCTCTTTAAGGGGGTGTCCGGAAGAGAATAGGATGGAGGTAACATTGAAATATGAATAGGCCGCAAATTCATTATCACCGACCTCCAAACCCATGCGAAATGCTTCTTTAAGTGGGGCAACGCTTTTGTGCATTGGTGCTTTCCAGAATGAAACATATCCGTACATACAGTCAAGCACACTGGGAATCATCTGTTTGTGGCCTTGTTTTTTCATAAAGGCGACAGCCAAAGACCCCATCCGATAGCCCATATCATATTCCGCTACCGGCGGACTGCACAGGTAATATCCATGCATGCTCATTGTGGCCGGTGTCACCATAAACTGGCCATACGCCACATACAGTTGCAAACTAATGCACGGTACCATCGGAAACAACATCGGGTTTCCAAAATAGACATGACCCACCATCCGGGTGAGAATGGAAACAACAACTTGTTGGCGAGCATCGGTCATGGGCGGAAGTTCCAGAAGCTGCTGGTCGCTATAGCTTGCCATAAGCTCATTGCCGCTTGCTACAAGCCCGTTAATATAGGCTTCATCCGGAGGATCGGGGATCTCCTGCCCCAGCTCTCTTAAGTAGGCCAAACCGGAAGCAATCCCCGCGTCATACTGGTTTGTTAAAGAGTAAATCTGTAACAAAATTTCATAAGCTTCGAACTTATCGATGGTGGAATGTACATTTTCCAAAAGCTCATCGATATCCTGTTTGGCGGCATCAAAATCCGCGGTCAGCATCAAGAGTTCGGCACGATTTTCAAAAAGGGATTTGGCAAATTCATAATCCCATCGCCAGACATCATCTTCCACAAGCTCATAGGCCAAAATGAAATGCTCGATGGCCACCGACAGGGCATTGGCATGCTTGGCTTCAATCCCGGCACTCAGGTTGAGTCGCGCGATACGTTTTCTTTCCTCTTTTTGATCAACACGTGACAGGCTCAGATTGAAGTGCTCAACAATTTCAAAGATCCTTTGGGATAGCTGCTCCTGTGTCAGGTGTCGAAGCAAAATGCGTCCAATGCCAAGGTGGGTTTGCTCTTTCTCATTTTGCTCGAGCAGAGAATAAACAGCCTGGTGAAAACGATCATGGGTGAAGCGATAGCCCTCATCGATCTCCAACACCATCCCTTCGCGCAATGGCTGATCCAGCTCTTGCTTTATAGGTTCCGGGGAGCGTTCTGATATGATGTTTAGGGTTTGCAGCTCAAAGCGAAATCCGATACAGGCGGCATTTTTGAGTACGGTTTGGGTGGTACGGGGAAGATTCTCAAGCCGCCGCACCAATAAATCCACCACATTGTCGGTGATGTTGGCATCGCGAAGGGCGCTCAGATCCCATTGCCACTTTTGTTTTGGCACATCAAAGGTAAGTCTATTTTCGCCTTCCAGTGAATAGAGCATCTGGTGAGTGAAAAAGGCGTTGCCCCCGGTTTTAGAACGGATCAATCGGGCAAGAGGCTGAACCGCTTTGGCATCACTTAAAAGCGTGTCCGCCAGCAGTTCACCTATGCTCTGAACAGTGAGGTTGCCCAATTCGAGATGTTCCAGGATTACCCCGGCCTTTTCGAGCTCGGCGACACCCTTCATCACCTGGTGGGTCTCATCCACTTCGTTATCACGATAGGCGCCGATTACAAGCAGGTGAGCCAGATCGGGATCTTGAAGTATCAAGGTTAAAAGCTGTATCGACGCGGCATCGATCCACTGCAAATCATCAAGAAAGACAACCAGAGGATGCTCTTTTTGTGCAATAACCGATAAAAAGCGACGAAAAACATAATAAAACCTGTTCTGAAATTCGACCCCTCCAAGTTCCGGTACTTCAGGTTGCTCCCCCATGATCAGCGTCATGCTGGGAATAACGTCTGTTATAACTTTTCCATTGTCGCCAAGTGTTGCTTCAAATTCGTCTCTCCATTGGGCGATCACATCATCACTTGAGGTCATCAGGTAGGAACTAAGGCTGTCAAAAGCCTGAATCCAGGCCGAATAGGGAACATTTTGATGGTATTGATCAAACTTGCCTTCGATAAAAAATCCCCGTTTTGCGGTTATCGGGTTTTTAACCTCATGAACAAAAGAGGACTTTCCAACTCCCGAAAACCCGGCTACCAGACATAGCTTTGATTTGCCTTCTGCCATCTCATCAAAAATGGAAAGCAGTCGATTTATCTCTTTTTCTCTGCCATAGAGTATTTGTGGTATTTGCAGCTTGCCCGAAATATCGTTTTCTCCCAGGACAAACGGTTCGATGGATCCACGCTTGTCAAGCTGTTCGGCACACCTTTTTAAATCATATTGCAACCCGGATGCAGACTGGTAGCGGTCTTTGGCGTTTTTCTCTAACAGCTTCATAACAATGGCCGAAATTTGTTCCGGAATTTCGGCTGTTAACTCGTGAGGCGGGCTCGGTCTTTTGGCGATATGGCAGTGAACCATTTCCAGCGTATCTTCAGCGGTGAAGGGGGGAGCTCCTGTCAACAACGCATAAGCGACAACCCCAAAGGAATAAAAATCGGTACGATAATCGACCGTGCGATTCATTCGGCCGGTCTGCTCCGGAGAAATATAAGCCAGGTTGTCGTCACCCGGGTAACCACTGGCTTCCCCCGGCGCCTCGATTTCCGGCAGGACAACCTGCCAGGTTGCCGGGTCAACCTCGATGATGGCCGGATTGAGGCATCCATAAAAGCGATTGTCCCGATGTATCGAATCAAGGGCATCGGTAATGTGTATTACCAGCAAAAGAATACGGTCCAAACCCAAGGGAGTGCCGGCCATAAGGTGGGATAGCGTGGTGCCGGTTGTTGATGTTTTACTGTTTTGCTTCATTTTCTTCCTTTGACTAAATCATGCCGCAAAGTAGGTTCTGGGTTCAGGGTTAATGGTTTGAGGTTAGAGGAGCGCTTCGTTTGAGGTTTGAGGCAAATTCGGATCGGGTCATTTTATTTCTGACAATCAGCCTCTAACCTCCAACCTCAGACCTCCAACAACCGTATGAAACTTTACAAAGTTAGAATGATAAACGGATTGAACGTCGAACATCGAACGTCCAACGTCGAATATGGTATTCTATCATTTTAAAAAAAATACGGAGCGACCTGCGGCGTGAGCGAATCTGACATTCGAACCTTGTCCTTTTTTTGGATTCTGTGGTCTTTAAATCACTTCTTCACCTTGATTCCATGGTTTTAAAATAGATAAAGCGTAGCGCCATCAATATTCGAAGTTCGATGTTGGAAGTTCGATGTTCGACGT
>PVMK01123245.1_pt1 | contig 21067 bp, 23 predicted proteins | sample 1853481 | NCBI WGS metagenome assembly PVMK01 (sample SAMN08533507, study PRJNA380276) | Marine sediment metagenome, whole genome shotgun sequencing project.
ACAAGGTGGCCAAGGAGATAAATGGTTATTTCCAGAGAGATATCAGCATAAAAGGCAAACATTTTAAAAAGGGGGATCTTGTCCCCAGCTTTGCTTTTCTCCAAAAGGATGGGTCTACCAGCAGCGGAAACTGGCTCTATTGTAACTCCTATACCAACCAAGGAAATATGGCGGCCAGGAGAGGCACGGTAGATAAGTCCGGGATCGGTCTCTATTCTGACTGGTCCTGGTGCTGGCCTCTCAACCGGCGTATCCTCTACAACCGTGCCTCGGTTGATACATACGGGAACCCCTGGGACAAGGAACACCCGGTGATCCAGTTTAAGGGAAAGGCTGAAAACGGCAAGTATGTCTCCCGGAAGTGGGTCGGCGATGTGCCGGACGGGGGCTGGTATCCTATGAAGAACCCGGACGGAACGGAGCGAAAAGATACAAGGTATCCATTTATCATGAAACCCGAGGGGCATGCCCATATGTTTGGCCCCGGCAGGGCTGACGGACCCTTTTCGGAGCATTACGAACCAATCGAATGCCCTGTCAGCGAGCAACCCTTTTCCAGCCGCCTCAACAACCCTGTTGCGGTAACCTACACCACGGACAGGGACGTCTACAAATCCGGTGACTCCAGATACCCCATTGTGGCTTCCACATACAGGGTAAGTGAACACTGGCAAACCGGGGTTATGACCCGGTGGCAACCCTGGCTGCTTGAGGCTGAGCCCCAGCTCTTTGTGGAAATGAGCAGAGAACTGGCCGGTCAAAAAGGAATCAAGAATGGGGAAAAAGTCGTTGTGACATCGGCCCGGGGGAAGGTTGAGGCGGTTGCGGTTGTAACCATCCGTTTCAGGCCTTTCACTATCCAGGGAAAGACCGTGCATCAGGTGGGTCTCCCCTTGCATTTCGGATGGGTGCATCCCAAAAATGGTGGTGATTCAGCCAACCTGTTGACGCCATCGGCCGGCGATCCCAATACCAGAATCCCTGAAACAAAGGCCTTTATGGTCAATGTAAGCAAAATTTAGGAGAGGTGATTTAATGAGTGGAAAGGCATTTTTTATAGATACCACTGTGTGTATTGCATGCCGGGGTTGTCAGATTGCCTGCAAACAGTGGAATCAGTTGCCTGCCACCAAGACGGAGAATTGGGGAAGTATGCAGAACCCCAAAGACCTGTCATTTTACACCTATAAACTGGTTCGATTCCAGGAACATATGGGGGGCAATAAAAAACCGGTTTGGTATTTTTTCCCTGACCAGTGTCGTCATTGTCTCGATCCACCCTGTAAAGACTTTTCAGACGACGATGCCCCGGGAGGGATCATCATTGACAGCCAGACAGGAGCTGTTCTTTATACGGATAAACTAAAAAACGTGAAGACAGAGGATCTTGCGGATGCCTGCCCCTTTGATATCCCGAGGGCCCAAACTGGGACGGGCTATGCGTCCAAATGCACCATGTGCGTGGAAAGGGTTCATGACGGGCTTTTCCCGGCATGTGTAAAGACCTGTCCAAGCGGTGCCATGAACTTCGGAGATAGAGACAAGATGGTTGCCTTGGCCAATGGGCGTCTCGCTGCGATCAAGCCCAGATTTCCCAAGGCATCGGTGTCGGGGCTTGAGGAGCTCAGGGTTTTTTATCTGCTGGCTGACGACCCGGATGCATACTATATTTATGCCAGGGCAGATACCATATCGGGGGATATGGATAGAAAGACGGCCCTGAGGAAAATGGGAAAATCGCGACTCCTTTGAGACCTCACGGTATTTTACGCGACCGGCGCCGCCATGGTTCTTTGAATGAGCTAAGGGCCTGCGCAGGCCCTAACGTGTTACGTTTTTTTATGTTTTACAGCCTCCTAGTGTCTTCGGATTTGGCACAGGAAGGGGTTATGTGTGTACCAAAATTTTCTGAAACATATGGATCGGATAATCCAGCAAAGATCCGTTGCAAAAGAGGCGCTTATCTCTTTTCGCGAGATTCTTGTCATTGTTTGTGAGTCTGGACCGGAGATCCAGCCAAGGGTGTTGGAGGAACGTCTCTCAAAAATTAAACAAACAGAGGGCGCTCCTCTTTTCTTTCGGGGCGATTTCCCCTTTGATCTTTTCCCCTTTGATTTGGTCCCGGCCTCAAAGCTTCTGGAGAAGTTGCTGCGATACCTAAGCGCAATTGGGAGAGAGGATACGGACGGCTTAAAGCGGGCGCTGAAAAGCTCGAATACGGAACCCGAGTGGTCTGAAAACCTTTTCAGGGCGATACTCGTGGATGATAAGATGCGGTTGTCAAAAATATCAAAGGAGGTTGATCTGAATCCCGAAACCCTCCAATTCCTTGGGGGAATGGCAATAAAACCATCGCTTTTTGCCCTTCGGGAAACCATCTCGGATACGATTGACAAAATGGAGTGGGAGAACGGTTACTGCCCGGTTTGCGGTTCCGGACCGGATATGGCCTGTTTTGAAAGAAACGGAAAAAGGTATTTACACTGTGATCTCTGTGGTCAGAAATGGCCTTTTCCGCGAGTGCGATGCCCCTTTTGTGATAACCATGACCATGAGTCGCTCGGTTATTTTCTGGCTGAAACGGAAGAGGGGTTTCGGATTGATTTTTGCAGAAGATGCCAAAGATATATAAAAACCATAGATAAAAAAACCTTTGAAAAACCAGCACCCCTGGAACTGGAAAACCTGGCAACCATTCACTTGGACCTGTTGGCTGCGGATCACGGGTTCAAATAAGGCGGGGTTTCAATGACCTTCAGAAATTACAGTTTCTTTCCGGCGTTCCCCGTTTACATTTTCAAAGGCCCGCAGGTGCAGTGCTCAAATGTTTCTGGAAAGTCGTGAGGAAAAATGGATAAAAATTGAACCATTGCTCGAAATGAGGTAACATAAATGTGCAGCGGGGGCTTTCCTCGGTGATTATATGGCGGAAACGGGAAGAGATCAGGATATGAACAGGGTAATGATCGTTGAAGATGAGGTCGTCTCGGCAATGAACCTGCAGGAACGCCTCCTGTCCATGGGGTATGAAGTGGTTGGGGTTGCGTTTTCAGGAGAGCAGGCAATAAAAATGGCCCTGGACCTGTTGCCGGAGGTAATCCTCATGGATATCGTCTTGTCTGAAGAGCTGGATGGCATCGAGACCGCAGAAAAGATTATGTCTGAAACCGATATCCCCATGGTATTTATGACCGGTTTTTTGAATAAGGGGTTTTTTGAGCGGGCAAAACGTCTGTCACCTTCCGGGTACATCCTAAAACCTTTCAAAGATGCCCAGATCGAGGGGGCTGTTGAGATAGCCCTTCAAAAAAGGAAGCTGGAAAAGGACCTGTTGGAATCGGAAAAAAAACTCCGGCAGTTCTCCTCCCATCTTATGGAGACTCTGGAAAGGGAACGAAGACGGATATCCTCGGAACTCCATGATGAATTGGGTCAGGCCCTTATGGTCTTGAAGCTGAGACTTGGCGGGATTGAGAACAATCTGCCGGATGATGAGGCAACCCTTAGGGAAGATTGTGAAGAGTTGGGGCAGTATGTAGATCAGATCATCGCTAACGTACGCCGCCTCTCCCATGACTTGATCCCTTCAAATATTGAAGATCTGGGGCTTTCCTCGGCGCTTGCCGGTTTGGTAAGGGATTTTGGAGAATATCTGGGCGTTGAAACCAAGACCGATATAGACGAGGTGAACCATCTCTTTCCACTTGAGGCGCAAATTAACCTGTACCGAATCTTTCAGGAGGCACTCACAAACATTGCGAAACATGCCCAGGCCTCGGTTGTCACAATCGTGGTTAAGGAATCTAAGAATAACGTCACTTTTTGGGTAGAAGATGATGGAAAGGGGTTTGAAATAGAGAAAATTAGGGTCAATAAGTCAATAAAAAGAGGTTTGGGTTTGACAATCATGGAAGAAAGGGTTAAACTGTTAGGTGGAAGTATGGATCTGTGGAGCGAAAAGGACAAAGGAACCCGGTTGACTTTTTTGGTTCCAATAAAAACATAGAGGGGGATAAAAATGGACACTTATCGTATTGTTCTGGCTGATGATCACCTGTTGTTTCGGCAGGGCATAAGAAAGGTAATTGAAGAAAAAAAGGGTTTGAAGATCGTAGGGGAGGTCAGCAATGGGCTTGAGCTGCTCAAATTTTTGAAAAAGAAATCGGCTGACATGGTGGTATTGGATATTGCAATGCCCGATCTCAGGGGGATTGAAGCCACCCGTGAGGCAAAGATGATCTCTCCCGATGTAAAAATATTGATCTTGACCATGTATAACACCCCGGAGTACCTGCACCACTCCCTGAGTGCCGGTGCAGATGGATACCTGTTAAAAGAAAACTCGGATAAGGAGCTTTTCTCCGCCATCCAAAAGATCAGGAAAGGGGAAATATATGTGTCCGAGAGTCTTGCCGGTGAAATGCCGAAAAAAACGGGAAAACGGTGGACGGGTGATGTCGTCCCTCTCCGTGACCGGTTGACCCGAAGGGAAAAAGAAGTCCTGAAACTTGTGTCCGAAGGGAAATCGAGTAAAGAAATTGCCAAGTTGCTGGCTATAAGCGTCAGAACAGCGGAACATCATCGGGCAAATTTAAAGAAAAGATTGGGTATCCACCGGACTGCGGCACTGACAAAATATGCCATCCAAAAAGGGTACACGCTGGTAGATGCCTGACAGTTATTGATCGTTTTTTAAACCGGCCATACCAAAAAAAGCAGGGAGTATCCCTGCTTTTTTTTGGGCCAAACTGAAGTTTTTCAATAGGTTAAGGGCTTGATCATTTGATTGCAGGATGCAGGCCTCGGAGATTCTCTGGCCAGACTTAACCCCAACACCTCGGGATGCGGTAAAAAAACCTTATTTATCATGTGCTTAGCCATACCGGCAAGGATTGTAGAGATAGCAGATAACATGGGGACCATCGATATGGAGGGTACCCGGAGACAGGTCAGTCTGCTTCTGCTCGAAGGGGCGGGGGTAGGAGATTATGTGATTGTCCATGCGGGTTTTGCGATTCACAAAATCGATGAGGGGGAGGCAATGGAATCCATAAAACTCCTTCGGGAAATGGCCTCTCTTGTTGACAATAAAAATTTGTAACGTGTTGTTTTTCTCTTGACACAATCGGTTTTATTTGAATATATTCCCGCGTGATACAAGAGGGCGCACGGGGAACTTCGCTCTATAATGATGGTTAAAAAATAAAATATTTATGCGAGGAGGAAGCAAAGGAATGAGAAAAAGAATTATGACCTTTTTTGTGGTCGCTTTAACAGGGCTGTTTTTTTTGACCGTGGGTGTTCTGACCGCTGCTGATTTGCCCACAAAGCCGAAAAAGGAAAATTTGATTGAAAGTAAGGGCCATAAGAAGGATAAAAAGGGCCCGGTAAAATTGACTCATGAAAAACATAACAAGGAATATAAGGTCGCCTGTACCGAATGTCATCATGTATACAAAAAAGAGGGTAAGAAAAATATAAACACCTGGAAAGAGGGTGATCCCACTCAGAAATGTGTGGTGTGTCATTTCCCCGACGCCAAAAAAGCCAAGAAAAAGAAGGTAAAGAAGTTACAAAATGCCATGCACAAAAATTGTAAGGACTGTCACAAGAAAATAAAAAAGGAAAATAAAGGCAAGAAAAAAGAGGATCAGAAAAAGACCGGACCCATCAAGAAGTGCAAGAAGTGTCATCAGAAGAAAAAGAAGAAGTAATAACCAACCTTCTGAAACAATTATAGAAAATAAAAAAGCCGCTCGGTTTACCGGGCGGCTTTTTTAGTGTGATCCATCAAAAATCAATGAATCTGTACGTCCCTAATTATCGCAGAAAAAGCGATCAGATCTCGGTGATGGTAATTGCCTCCTGATCACATACCTCAATACAGCTTTCGCATCCAAGACACTCCTCTGCGTTTACGGGCACAGATTTATCGTCCACCATTTCGTAAACATCCACGGGACAGACTTCGATACATTCTTCGCACCCCTCACATTTCTCTTTATCGACCTCTACTTGGTAACCCATATGACAATCCTCCTAAATAGTTGTAATGATATTTGAACAAACGCCAAACCGGTGTCCATTCTACCCAAGCCCTGACTCGTCCTAACAGAATCAGCGGTTTCTTAACAGACTAAATATTGGCTGTCAAGCCTTTTTTGAATACTTTCACCCACTTGTCATCAGGGTCGGCGCTCTTAGGATTTCGAGAAAATTCCAACTTAATCAGTCGGTTAAAACTGATCAAAAAGAGGATCGCCATGGACCGTTTTACAGGAATTAATCCTTTGGCAATGGCAACAGCGGATATGGATCAGACCATACGTTATTGGAGAGACCTACTAGGCACCTACCTCTTCCTTTACGGATGTGGCGATTTTGTAAAGGATTGTCAGCACAAAAAAACCGGTAGCCCAAACCCCAATGACAATAAACACCTCGGGCGTTGTGGGCCAATATTCTGTAACCTTATCAAAAGGGTTGGGGATAAAACCGCCCACCACCATGCCCAGTCCCTTATCGATCCATGTTGCGATGATAACAGCTGCGCAGCCTACCCCCAAGGTGTCCAGATTACGCCGGGTCGTGGGAATAATCAAGAGAATGAGAGATACAAGGGCGAACGCCGCAGAGGCCCACATCCAGGGGACAAGCTTTCCGTAGCCCTGATACCCGGAAAAAAGATAGACCCATGTGTGCATATGACCGGGGATATTGCTGTAAAAGGCCGTAAAAAGTTCAAGGAGGCAAAAGAACACGTTCAGAATCATGGCATATGCCACAATTCCGCCGAGGGTTCTGATCTGCTCCTTGCCGGGATCAAAATTGGTTACCTTTCTGACAATGAGGCACAGGAGGATAAGGAGGGCAGGCCCTGAAGCAAAGGCCGAAGCAAGAAAACGGGCCGCCAGAATTGCGGTCAACCAGTAGTGTCTCCCCGGCAGACCCTGATAAAGAAATGCCGTAACCGTGTGGATGCTAAAGGCCCATGGGATTGCAAGGTAGATTAAAGCCTTTACCCATTTTTGATATTGTATATGTTTTCGCTCTGCGGCCAATACGTTCCAGCCTATAACAAGATTTAACAGGAAATAGGTGCTGAGGACGATCATATCCCAAAAAAGGATAGAACTGGGCGTCGGGTACAACATGACATTCATTACCCTGAAGGGGTTTCCCAGATCCACAAAAAGAAGCAGAATGCACATTATCACGGCGGAGATGGCCAAAAATTCCCCCGAGGATGGTGATTCTTCCAAATGCCTTGTAATCATGTATATAATATGGGAAGTACCACCATAACACCGCCGGCAGCAATTCCCACAAGATAGGTAAACTGGGAAATATAAAAACCCCACGACACATCCCTGCTCATACCGGTAATTATAAGGCCTTCCATAAACTGATAGAGGTAGCACGCAAACCCGATTCCCATAAATACGAGCAGAAATATAAGCCACCCCCAATATATTTGCCTTCCCTTTAGCGCCTTTTCAAGCATAACTACCTCATATAATATAAAATATGTTCGGTTCAGTTCCCAGCGCGGGTTTTCGCCTGACAGAATAATGTCCTCTGAGCAGGTTCCTCACGTTTGAGTTCGGGTCATCCAGATCCCCAAAGTTCAAGGCATTGACCTTGATTTTGTCACAGGCCTGGACGCAAACAGGAAGTTCACCCTCTGCAATGACTTCAACACAGAAACTGCATTTTTCAACCACCCCTTTTGACCGTTCAGGATAATCGCGGTTGGTCGGAAAATCAGGGTTCAATTTTTTTGGGGCCTTTCTGGGGCTTCCCCAGTTGAAACTTCTTGATCCGTAAGGACAGGCCGCCATGCAAAACCTGCACCCGATACACCGGTGCATATCCATGGTTACAATCCCGTCCGGTCTTTTAAATGTTGCTTTTGTCGGGCAAACCCTCACACAGGGAGGATTCAGACAGTGATTACAGAGAACAATGAACGGTTTGTGATGTATACCTTCATCAATAAATTGGTTCGGATGGTTGGGAAAGGTGTTTTGGTATGGTTCTTTCCAGATCCACTTGACTTCGTGTTTAGGGTTTCCCCAGTCGGGTACATTGTGCGCTAGATGGCATCCGGTTATGCATTCTTTGCAGCCATCCTTTTCAACCTTTTCAAGGCATTTTCGCATTTCAATGACCATGGACCACCGTTTCGCCTCGGTCAGGGGAACACCCTCTATTGCAGCTTCCAATTCCCCCGGAGCGAGTACCTCAATGGCAGCCTTCCCTCCAAGCCCGAAAAGAGCGGCATATCCGGCTATTTTTAAAAAATTTTCTTCTGTCTACGCCCATCACTTGTTCTCCTCCGGCGCAATGTGGCAGTCCCAGCAAAAAGGCGCCACGTTCAGATAGTTGTGACATTGATCGCAGAACTTGGATTTGTTGGAATGGCAATCCAGACAGGTTTTCTGGAGGCTCTTGTAGTAGGTTTTTCCGTTTTGCGATTTGTAGTACCTTTCATTTTGACGGACCGCGGTGTGCCGCCATTCGTCCAGCAGACTAAAGTGAGAACTCGTCATATAGGAAACCGGCGCTACACACTGTCCCGCCTCTTTTGCCTTTTCCGAGAGCTGGGGATCCGGCCCCCCTGCATCTGTTCCCGCGTTATAGAAGAATGGGGCCAGCAGCAAGCCGATGCCAATGATCAGCCCTGCGATAATCTTCCCTCCGTTATACATCTTCTTCTTCCTCCATTCCTGCCAAAGGTTCCCCGCGCAGGTCGGTTGTTCTTTCTCTCTCTCCTTCAAAAACCAGGGCATTTCCTACCAGTTCGTGAACCCCGGTAACGTCTACCCCGGGCACCCAATACTCCATCGAGGCCGTAAGAACCGCCCTGTCGATGGCGCAGACACAGGCCATCATGTTCACTCCATGTTTTTCGTGCACATGCTTCGCCGCATTTGCCCGGGGCAGCCCCCCACGCATCCTCAATTCCATATTCTCTCCGGCGTTTAGCCCGGACCCACTCCCACAGCAAAACGTCTGTTCACGAATGGTTTCGGGTGGCATTTCATAAAAACTGTTGCACACATTGTTGATTATATATCTTGGCTCTTCAAATAGCCCCATGCCCCTGGCAGTGTTACACGAGTCGTGATACGTCAATGTCAGGTGATCATTGCGGCTCGGGTCAAGCTTGAGTTTATTGTGCTTTATCAGGTCGGCCGTAAACTCAGTTATGTGAACCATTTTTAAGGCCTTTGCATTTTCAAACTTTGTCCCCGTAATGGGGGAAACCGGTTCTTCAAGGAAATCCGCCGGGCCGTTCCAGGTATCCATATATTGATTGAGTACCCGCCACATATGTCCGCATTCACCACCAAGTATCCACTTGACTCCCAGTCTTTTGGCCTCGGCATACATCTTGGCATTTAGCCGTTTTGCCATTTCGTGGGAGGTGAAATAGCCAAAATTTCCACCCTCAGAAGCATAAGTGCTCCAGGTTATATCCAGCCCCATTTCTTGCAGATAATGGAAAAGCATGAGATATCCCATACAGGTGTATGTGCCGGGGTCGGCAAAGATGTCTCCAGACGGCGTGATAAAAAGGACCTCTGCTCCCTTTCGGTTAAAACTGGGGTTTACCTGAATGCCGGTTATTTCCTCAATTTCTTCGGTAAAAAAGTCGAGCATGTCTTTGAACGCATGGGGTTGAATCCCCAGGTGATTCCCGGTCCGGTAACAGTTGGCAACGGGAGCAGAAATCCAGTCAATATTGAGGCCTATCAGATTTGTCAGCTCTCTTCCCATCATGGTGATCTCAGCCGTATCAATACCATAAGGGCAAAATAGGGAACAGCGGCGGCATTCGGTGCACTGATAGAGGTAATACCACAGCTCTTTTAACACATCTTCCGTCAGTTCCCTGGCGCCTGCCAGGATACCGAATATCTTGCCGCCTACGGTAAAATTTTTCCGATAGATGGATCTCAACAGTTCGGCCCTGAGGACAGGCATATTTTTTGGATCGCCGGATCCGATAAAAAAATGGCATTTGTCGGCGCAAGCGCCGCACCGGACGCAGATATCCATAAACAACTTGAATGAACGAAATTTTTCAAGCCGTTCTTTGATTCCGTCCAGGATGATTTCCTGCCAGTTTTCGGGCAGTTTCCAATCGTCATCAACCGGGTTCCATTCCCGAGCGTTTGGCATGCCCACGTAGTCCAGGTTCTTGGGTTTTCCGGCATAACAGTATATGCCCGGGGTGATTTTGGCAGGTTCATTCATCCATCCTCTAAAAAGAGGAGGTATATGATCAATCTTACCTAGTTGGTCTGGTTTTGGTGTGTCTGCCATGGTTACTCCTTTTCTCCTGATTCAGCGTCTTCTGTTTCTCCTGATGATTCAGCCCCTTTCTCTACCGGAAGCCCGGCTTCTATCATGGGGGCCCTGAATTCATCCTCATATTCCTCATAGGTATGTGTTGCTACGGGATAATTCCAGGGGTTTATATGCCTGATAAAACGGCTGTTGTTGGAGAGATTTCGAGTGGGGCTGAGGAATATACCCGCGAAATGCATCAATTTACTAAAGGGGAAATAGGCGATCAAAACACAGAGGATAAATAGATGGATATAGAAGAGCACCCCGATTTCACCCAGTATTTTTGGGTCAGGGGAGAATTTGAATAAGCCTATTGCCAGTTGTTTTACAGCAGTGATGTCCACCCGGAGAAAATATCTCATCAGAATTCCTGTGGTTCCAAGGGCCAGAAGCAAGAACAGGGGAAAGTAATCGGCTGGAAGAGAGATGTAACGTGTCTGATGGATATATAGTCGCCGCAGAAAAAGATAGGTCAGGGCAAGCATAAGCAGCAAGTCCGTGACATAGACGATAGGTAACCCCATGCCATTGATGGGTAAAATACCCATTTGCATAAATCCGTCAAAGGTGTCAAGGAGTGATACAAACCCCGGAACCGGTTCCATAAAAAACCGGAAGTGTCTCAGGAAGATGATAAAGAAAGAGTAATGAAAGACCAGAGCCGCAAGCCATAGCCACTTTTCCCATTCATAGTCGAGCTTGGGCCCCCCCTCCGTGCGTCTGTACTCAAGCCGGGTGTTTCTGAAAAGGGACCGGAAGGTGAGGACTTCGAAGATCATCCTGACGACCGCGCCCGTGGTAGTTTTTGGGTTATCGATGGGGCTCCGCTTGATCCAGGGAAGAGACCACTGTTGGCCGGCGGTTGTGGGGATTCGGAAGGGTACGGGTGAACGCCCCCAGCCGATTACCTTGGCAACAACCCCTATAAAAAATGTTGCCAGGGCCGCATAGGGGACAATAATTCCAAAAAGGGTATATAGATTCCATGCCCCAACGCCTAATAAAGGGATCAGCACTATGATAAATACTGCGATGGAGGAGACCAGGATGCCTAGTATGAAATTCATAAACCGTTACCTCACTTAATGTGGTACATAAAAACCGTATGATAAAAACTAAAGACCGCTCTCATTTTCCGGTATTTCACAAATAAGATTGGCCCTTTCTAACAACCTCCCTACCTGATTCTTTACCTCATTGACCCTTATATCGTAAATCTTCTGACGACACTTGGAAAAGATATCAAAGGCTAAAAGTGCTACCTCATCTACCCTGGTGTCAAATGCCTGGAGTTGACTCCAAAACCCGTTTTCGACACGTTTTCCCTCCAGTTCTTCTCTTATGACCTTTTTTAACCCGAGGACAAAAGATATGGCATGAGACGGTTTGAAATCCTGGACAGCTCTAATTCTAAGGATGTTATCAAGGCACAATGAAATCTTATCGATGCCTTCACCTTTAACCAATTCGTCGTAAAGAGTTTCAATGTCTCTCTCAATGATGTGCCCCACGGGGTTTGCGAACTGGCTCTTTTCCTTTACCAAGAACCTCTGTGTGCTTTCGGGGTAGGAGGCAAGGATCAAATCCCGCCATTTCTTGATAATGTTCGGTCTGTGGCTGTTAAGAAGATTTTCTAAATCCATAGGGAGATTTTTCTGGTTCAGAGCAATTGGGTAAAGACCGTTATGCATTTTATTAAAACAGCCTTGAGCACTCAATTTGCATTTTTTCAGTGGAGCTGAAAGTGTTATTGATGGAAACGTATAGATAAATTGATTTTCTCTGTCAAGAAAAAAAATCAACTTAAAGTTTCTTTTTCGCCAAACGTGGAGGCCGTTTGCGAACAGCATCCTGATATATCCATAGTCGTTGTAACGAAGACTGTTTTTACCAAAAAATATTGAATCTTGGTCGTTTGTCTGTTAAAGATTTGAAAAACAAATCATAGTAGAATAATTTCTATGTCTAAGGCGTGGGTAGTCCGTTAGTCAATAAGGGAGATCAGGGAGGAAGACATGGATTTTCATCTGAGTGAAGAAGAGCTCGAAATTCAAAAGAGTACAAGGGCATTTGTTCAAGCGGAAGTGGTTCCAATGGTTGAGTCGTTTGAGTCCGGAAAGGGCTCCGCCAAACAGTTGATGCAAATGATGGGAAAGGAGGGGCTGTTTCGTTTGCTCGTACCAAAAAAATATGGGGGGAGATATGAAAGGGTTCGGTCCCTGCCCCTGTGTGTGGCTCGCGAAGAACTGGCGCGGGGCTACAACTATGCGGCAGCCTGTATCGCCACCCAGGGTCTTGCCGCTGTGCCCATTGTAATTGGGGGAAATCAGGAACAGAAAGAGGCATATCTTCCCGGCCTCGGGTCTGGGGAATTGATAGGGTCATTCTCTATCACAGAACCAAATGCCGGATCAGATGTTGCCTCTCTTTCCACCCATGCGATGCGGACGGGGAATGAATATGAGATCACGGGGGAGAAACGGTTTGCATCCAATGCCGGCATATGCGATTTCTATATAATTTTCGCAAAGACAGATCCCGCCAAGGGGGCCAAAGGGATCTCCGCCTTCCTGGTGGATGGGGGGACAAAGGGGCTCCTCTTCAAACCGATCCATATCCTTTGCTATGATGTTCTTGGACATCTGAAACTGGAACAGATGCGGGTGCCTGCAGGAAATCGATTGGGAGAAGAAGGGGAGGGGTTTAGGTTGGCCATGCAGACCCTGGACGTCCTGAGGGCTACTGTTGGGGCCCATGCCGTGGGAACGGCTCAGGCTGCCTTGGATTATGCCCTCGCCTATGCCGGGGAGCGTCGTCAGTTTGGTAAACCTCTTCTCGAACAGCAATCGATCAGGTTCAAGCTTGCAGAAATGGCCGTTTCAATCTCTGCCTCCAGACTTCTGGTCTACCAGGCTGCAGTGGCAAAGGATGAAGGGGCACCGGATATTACACTCAAATCCTCCATGGCCAAACTTTTTGCCACAGAGAGCGCCCAGAAGGTGGTGGATGAGGCGCTCCAGATATTTGGGGGAAATGGGGTGGTTGTAAAAGAGTACCCCATGGAACGTCTTTACAGGGAAGTCAGGGCCCCGCGCGTGTATGAAGGTACTTCTGAGATTCAAAAACTCATCATCGCCGGCCAGGTGATCAAGGGGGCGCCACGGATAAAAGAGGTGTAAAATCAGGCTATTTGAAGGGTTATTGAAAAAAAAGGAGGGGAACTATGGATCCGGAACAGATAAGGCGTCTGATCAACACTGGCACTGTTTATGACTTGGGAATGGAGTACTATGTGGGGATGCCGCATCATCCCAATCATCCGCCTTTTGCCTTTTCACTCACAAAGGTACACGGTGATATGGTTTATGCTCAAGGGGTGTCTTCAGCAAACTGTATGTTTACAACGGGCGGGCATACGGGCACTCATTTTGACGCACACGGACATATCAGCAAAGAAGGACAGGTCTACGGGGCCGGAGCCATAGAGCCTTTTCAGGGATATGAAGGGCTCAAAAAGGCGGGGATTGATCAGGTTTCCCCGGTGGTCACAAGGGGAGTCCTTCTTGACATTGCGGGTCTGGAGGGCACCCCATGTCTAGGGCATGATTACTGTATAGGAGCGGCGGAACTGGAAAAGGCCGTGGCCCGCCAGGGGGTTCAAATAAAAAAGGGAGACGCGGTGCTCATCCGGACCGGGTGGATTCAACACTACTATGAGGCCAGGGAGTATGTGGCTCATGAGGAGGGATGCCCGGGGCTTGTGGAAGACGGGGCGGCCTGGCTTGTGGAAAGAGATGTAGCCTATGTGGGCGCCGACACCCTTGCCCTCGAGAAAACCCCGACCACGAATTTGCCTGTCCATGTTATTCTCCTTGTCCAAAACGGGATACATATTATCGAGGTGCTGAACCTCGAAAAACTCGCAGATGATCGTATCCATGAATTCCTTTTTGTTGTTTCACCACTCAAGATCAGGGGCGGCACGGCATCCCCTGTAAGGCCGATTGCGCTGGCGTGAGAGGGAAAGGAGCTTATACCTTGTAAACAGTTTTACCTGCCGGGGAAGTGGGGGCGTTGTGGAGAGATCGTCAAGACGCTGGTGAGGGACCTTTGAACCATCCTGATTTTTGCCTGAACAACAAAAAGGGCATTTCATTATTTCACCATGAAATGCCCTTCTTATTCTTATTGTCCAGGGGGATGCTTAAACTACTTAAATTGCTGTAACATTTACTGCAGCGGGCCCTTTTTGACCGTCTTCAATGTCGAAGGTAACGTTTTCGCCTTCATTTAGGGATTTAAAGCCGGTTCCATTGATCCCTGAATGATGTACAAACACATCCGGACCCTCTTCCTGTTCAATAAATCCGTAGCCCTTGCGCTCGTCAAACCATTTCACTGTTCCTTTAGCCATAATGACAACCTCCTTTCAAACTGATTGTTACGGTTCCAAACTTCAGGTTGCCACCTTTGACAAATGGACCTTTCCTGAAACGAAACCTGGACATCAATAAAGGCGCATCTTTATCGATCGGCATTTCTATAAACTATTTTGGTAAAGAAATCAAGCTTTTATTGATCAAAGGTCATTTTTTTGTGTAAAGGGGTATTCGGAAACGATATTTGATGTTTTCTCTTGCCCTTTAAAAGAAGTTAAATAGAATGTCAGTAGGAAGAAGGAAAATACGATCTAAACGCGTTTACCAAAAGGAGTATTATGATGGACAAGGACGAGTTTCGACGGTTCGGACATGAATTTGTTGATTGGGTGGCTGACTATATGGGTGAGGTGGGAACGTATCCTGTGATGTCACAGGTGAAACCGGGGGACATCATAGAGAAGATCCCTCCAGATCCCCCGGTCAAGGGTGAACCCATGGAACAGATTTTTGAAGATTTTAAGAAAATTATTATGCCGGGTATTACACACTGGCAGCACCCTTCATGGTTTGCTTATTTTCCGGCCAACAACAGCCCCCCATCTGTTTTGGCGGAATTGCTGACGGCCGGTATCGGGGCACAATGCATGGTCTGGCAGACATCACCTGCAGCCGCCGAATTGGAAGAGGTGGTCCTGGAATGGTTACGCAAAATGTTGGGGCTTCCTGAAGGAATGGCCGGCGTCCTACAAGATACGGCCTCCACCGCGACGCTGTGTGCTTTGCTCACCGCAAGAGAGAAGACAACAAATTTTGAAGCGAATCTTACTGGGCTCAAGAAACCGTTGATGGTGTATGCCTCGGAGGAAACCCATTCAAGTGTCGAAAAGGGGGTCAAAATTGCGGGGTACGGGAAGGCATCTTTGCGTTACATTCCCACGGATGATTTGTTTGCAATGATTCCGGCAAGGCTGGAAGAGGCAATTGTCCGGGACAGAGAAAAAGGGTTATGTCCTGCCTGTGTGATTGCCACCCTTGGCACGACCTCCTCAACCGCAATCGATCCTTTGAAAGAAATTGGTGAGATATCGAGCAAGTATGGGCTGTGGCTCCACGTGGATGCTGCTTATGCAGGGACAGCCGCTATCATACCGGAGAAGCGGGCAATGTTTGAGGGGGCGGAACACATTGACTCCTTTGTTTTTAATCCCCACAAATGGATGCTTACCAACTTTGATTGTTCGGCCTATTTTGTCAGAGATCCGGAGGCATTGATCCGCACCTTTGAGATCCATCCTGAATATCTCAAGACGGGGGTGGATGCCTGTGTGAAAAATTTTCGCGATTGGGGGATTCAGCTTGGCAGGAGGTTCCGGGCCCTGAAGTTATGGTTTGTAATCAGGTCCTATGGGGTAGAAGGGCTTCAGGAAATGGTAAACGAGCACCTGCGGTTGGCCCAGATCTTTAAGGAATGGGTGGATGACCACGAAAATTTTGAACTCATGGCGCCGGTGAACCTGGGTGTGGTCTGCTTCCGGCTGAACAACGGCGGATCAGCAAAAGAACTGAACCGCTTGAATGAAAGATTTCTGGAACGTCTCAACAGGACCGGAAAGATATTCTTGACCCAAACCACCCTAAAAGGCAAATACGTCATTCGTATGGCAATAGGGCAGAGGACCACCAAAGAACGCCACGTAAAGGATGCATGGGATCTGATCGTGGCGGAGGCCGAAGAGGCATTAAAAACCTGAAAAAGCCTTTATGTCCCCTCTTTCTTATTTTTTTAGCCGGGCGATCTCGTCATACATTTTAATTCCCGGCGCCCCATCGAGAAGAGGGCCCATGACATTCAACATCTCTTTAAAATATGAGGTCGAACTGTGAAGGTCCAGGGCATCTTTGTCTTTATAACGCTCATAGAGCAGAAACTGGGTTGGGTCTTTTTGTGAACGGTGAAGCGTGTAGATCAGGGTCCCTTCTTCTTTTTCAACTTTGCCGACCATTTCCCGGAGGACTTTTCCCATTTCCTCTTCCTTACCGCTCTTTGCTTTGAGACTGGCAACAACGATCATCTTTCCCCCCTTTTCTCTGGATGTATGTTTTCTCATCGGAAGACTCTGGGTTTTCCGTGTTTGTGGGGATCTATACCAATATCCGCGGGATGTCAAGGTGTGTTGAACAAGGCCATGTCTGTTTTCCTCGGACTTGGTGAGAAGGTACGTGGGCGGGATCAAGTTCTTTGGAGCACGCTTGTCATTGTGTCAGGTGATGGTTATGTTATGGGATAATGTCGGCAGCACGAATCGAGACAGGAGGCAAGAGGAGGTATGCCCCAGTATGAAGGTTTTGTATTAAAGACAGGCGGGAGAAACGAGGCGGAAGTGATGATTCACCCTGAGAGGGCAGGGATCATCGGCGCTTCAAATCTGACCGTGTGCCACGCGGCTTCGGAGAGTTCAAATATTTGTGCCAGGGCCGAAAACAGTATTGGCGCTGAGACAGGAGACCGTGTACGCATCAGAAGGGATGGAAGCGCGCTTTTTAAGAATGTCTCAACACTCATAGGGGTCCCCCTCTTGGGCCTCACAGCGGGTCTTCTGGTTTCGGCCCTATTGCGTGATTCCCTTGGGGGGCAAGTGGTTGTAACATGCGCCGGGACTTCTATTGGGAGTATCAATGGGGGTGTTTTTCTACCGGAGGAACGCTGTGGAGCCCAGCCTTGTGATCACCCAGGTCATCCAGAAAGGAAACTCCACGCAATCACTTTCGGGGGAGGGCCTTTCCTGTTTTGAGGCCGGGACATCCGGATGTGAAGGGTGTATTGGCAAAAACGCTGGGAATTGACAATCGGTAAGTGAAAATATTTATCCCTTGACGGCCCCGGCGGAGAGCCCGGTAACGATGTGTCTCTGGAAGATCAGGACCATGACAACCAACGGCGCTGTTGTAATAAAAGAGGCTGCGGCAATCTCTCCCCACGGGACAACGTGTTCCCCCTGGAAGAGGGCAATCCCCACAGGCATTGTCTGTTTCAGGGGATCGGTCATTATCAGGAGGCCCAGGAAAAACTCATTCCATGCGTAGATAAAACACAGGATCGCGGCTGTAAACAGCCCCGGGGCAGACAAGGGCAATATAACGCGCACCAGGGCTTTTAGTCTTGTGCAACCATCCACCAGGGCAGCTGCTTCCAGCTCTTTTGGCATCTGTTGGAAAAACAGGGTCAAGATCCAGACTGCCAGGGGGAGGGTAAGGGCCACATAGGGAAGAACAAGTCCCTGGTAGGTGTTGAGCCAGCCCATTATCTGGAGAAATTTCCAGATTGGTCCGACGATGGCTATCTGTGGAAACATGGCGCATGTAAGTATTCCCATCAAGATAATCTGAGATATCCTGCGGGGGAGCCGGGCCAGGGCATAACCTGCCAGGGTGGCCATAAAGATTGTGACCAGGGTTGTAGAACCGGCAACGATGACCGAGTTTATAAGATAATGGAAAATACCGTAGTGCATAACGGCTGAGCGAAAAAACTCCATGGAAAAGGCAGGCCACCACTGGGGCGGGATGGCGGTCAGTTGTGTCTGGGTCTTAAAGGCGGATGAGACAAACCATAAAAAAGGCGCCAGGGAGAACCCCACCGTCAGAAGGGTTGCTGCAAGAAACAGGGGTTTTCTAAACAACCCGGTTTTCATGTCTGTGCCTCCATCAAATGTCGGCCTATTGTCCTCAAATATATGATTGCAAGGACCAGGACAATCAGAAACACAGATACGGATATGGCCGATCCATACCCCATCCACCCCTCAACAAACATTTTCTTATATCCGTAGAGCTGCAGTACATTAGTGGCATCTGCCGGCCCCCCTTGGGTCATTACAAAGGCCAGGTCAAAGACACGAAATGCATCTATGGTACGGAACAACAGGGCCACGAGTAAAGCAGGTCGAATAAGGGGCCAGGTTATGTTCCAAAAACGTCTCCAACTCCCGGCGCCGTCTACCCTGGCAGCGCGATATAACTCATCAGGGATCACCTGGAGACCGGCCAGGATCAACAAGGCGGCAAAAGATGATGTCTTCCATATGTCTGCTATGATGAGGGCGCTCAATGCGGTCCCCGGCAGGGCCAGCCACGGGATATAACGAGCAGACTCAGCCCCGAAGATCACATAGTTGATCATTCCATAGGCGTCGTTAAACAAAAAACGCCACATCTGTGCCGAAACTACCGTTGGGATGGCCCAGGGTATGAGCACGCAGGCCCGCAGCGCTCCACGACCGGGGAAACGGTGGTTTATGAGAAGTGCTATCAGAAGTCCGATCAGCAGCTCAAAGAATGTGGTGGTGGCTACAAAAATTACCGTGATCAAGAACGAGTGACGGGCAACGGGGTCTCTGAGGAGTTCTCCAAAATTCTCCAGACCGACAAAGGGGGTCTTGAGCTGGGGTAATGCAATAATTTCCCGATGAAAACTGAGAAAGATCGACTGGCAAATGGGTGCCCCCACAAAAAGCAGGAGGACCAGAATGGTCGGGACGAGCAGGAACAGGTATAACTTTTTGTCCCCCGGGGTCATCGCTGGACCATGGCCCCCAGCTCCAGAAGCTTTTGGATTTTTTTGGATGCAACCCCGGCCAAATCAGGGATATTGGATTTTTGTCCTGCGATGGCATGGCTAAAAAATCGTTGAAGTTCCTGGCTGATCATTTGGTAGACAGGCGAGAGAGGCCTGGGTCGTGCCTTTTCAAAGGCGGGGAGGAACGCCGTGAGATGGGGCATTTTTTTCCGGACTTCCAGGTCCTGATAGACCGACCTGCGTGTGGGGGCCAGACCCGCCTTCAGGGCAAGGGTTCTTTGGCTCTGGTGTGAGGTCATAAACTGAACAAATCGCCAGGCCTCATCGTAATGTTTTGACCATCGATTTATCCCGAACTGCCATCCTCCCAACGTAGAGGCCGGGGCATGACCCGGAAAAGCGGGAAGGCTTCCGACACCTGTCTTTCCTGCTATCCTGGATCTTTTGGGATTGTTTGCAATTGACCAGGCGTATGGCCAATTGCGATGGAAAACGGCCTTCCCCTGTATAAAAAGTTCCAGCGATTCAGGCTCTTCGTAGTTAAGGACCCCCCTGGGTGAGGCCTTTCCGATGATCCTGTCACGTACAAAAGAAACCGCATCTACGGTAGGGGGCTCGGCCAAAGTGGACCTGTCAGTTTTAAGGTCAATCACGGTCCCTCCATTTGACCATATGAACTCCATCATATCGCAGACAAGCCCCTCGTATTGTTTGAACTGGGCCGAATAAATACTGAGAGCCGGATCGTTTTCCCCTTTCAAAATCTTATAACCCTGGGAGAGCATTTCATCCCAGGTTTGGGGAGGCTCAAAACCGTATTTTCTGAGGAGATCGCTGCGGTAGTAGAAAAGCCCGGCTGCAAGATAACAGGGAACCCCGTAGATCTTTCCCCTGTAAGTGTTTGCCGCAATGGGGCCTGGGAGAAACTTGGCCCGCTGTTGTTCTTTAAACCTGGGTGTGAGATCCAGGAGCCAGCCCGCGTTTGCAAACTCAGGCGGCCAGATCACATCCATAAAAAAAACATCCACAGAGGCATCTCTGTTTTTGAGGCGTTGGGTGACAATGGCGTGATATTGGGTGGAAGAGTGGGGGGCCACCTGAAGTTTTACTCGAATTCCCGGGTTTTCCCGCTGGAACTCCTCTATCAAGTTCGCCCAGACCTTTGGCTGACTTGTCTTCCAGGTGAGAAAGACAATGTCTGTGGGTTCGCCTGCAAAGACAGCCCCGGTCATGAAATAGAATAAACCGAGGATCAAAATGATTCTTGATTTGATCGATGTCCTCATGGCAGCCTCCTCTCTTGAAGTTATTTCTGCGCAGGCCCTCGGTGTTAACAATAATATCGCATCCGATTTTACCAAAGACCGGTGTATCATGTGGAACTTTCAAAGAGTTCCGGCCTCCTGTCCCTCAACTGCTCTATGAATGTATGACCGGATTGATGGCCGTAATTGAAAAAATGTTCAATCCTCTCCTCCGTTGAATTGAGAGGGATCTCACAGCCGGAAGAAAGGATGTATCCGCTTCCTTCGGCGGCGGTTTCAATGCAACTGTTTACGGCATCTTCCATTTCATCCCGAGTGCCGCTTGCAAACAGGGATGTGGGCACATTACCCATGATCATCACCCTGCCATTGGACTGATCCACGAGCTTTTCCAGCGAGGATGGGGCATCCAGACTGATGAAACCGACCCCGGTTTCAAGAATATCCTCCATGATGGGGTCAACAAATCCGCATAACCCTCTCCT
>PVMK01178513.1_pt1 | contig 21065 bp, 23 predicted proteins | sample 1853481 | NCBI WGS metagenome assembly PVMK01 (sample SAMN08533507, study PRJNA380276) | Marine sediment metagenome, whole genome shotgun sequencing project.
TCCTTACGGGTTGTGTTACCGACATTTGCTGCGCGAAACCGGGTTTCGCGGGAGGTTGTTTTGGTCAAAAATCTCAGGATGGGAGAACTCCTTAAACAGGCAGGAATTATCGATGATTTTCAGTTGAATTCGGCTTTGTCCTACCAGCGTCATTGGGGCGGCCGTTTTGGTGAGTCTTTAATCAAGCTTGGTTATCTCACTGAAGACAAACTGCAGAACTTTCTGGCTCGAGAGTTTGACCTGCCTCAGATAGAGCTTTTCGGGCGACAAATCCCCGAAGAGGTTCTGGCCTGTATTCCTGTTGAAAAAGCCCGTGAGTTTCATGTGCTGCCGGTGGAAAGAAAGGAAATCAATGGTACTATGCATCTGGTTGTGGCTATGACCGATCCGACCAACCTTATGGTAACTGATTCTCTACAGTTCATGACTGGTTGCCGCATCCAACCTGCTCTCGCTTTTAATGATACCATCGGGGCGGCCATTGAAAGAAGTTATGGTGCTGAGATTGATGGACCGGAGGAGCTTGATCTGGCCCTGGATGATCTCGCTGAATCGCCCAGACAGGTTGTTTCACCAGCAACTGTCGTCGTAGATGATGGCCTTTCGGCAACCGCACTCAAACATCTCGAAAATCGCTATGAAAATTTAGTCCGCATCCTCCTGGATAGTGGTGTAATCAATCATAAAGATCTGGATGAGTTGATGTAAGATCGGAGTGTCAATGTCTGCATTTTTTCGTGAGGTACTCTGGCAACGTTTAAGACGCAACCGCATGGCCATGGCAGGAGCTGCAATTGTCCTGTGTATGTTTATTCTCGCATTGCTGGCACCGATTGTCGGCCGTGACCCCGGTGCTATAGATATCGCTCACAGGCTGCAACCACCGGGGTTTGCATATCCTTTTGGTACAGATGACCTGGGCCGCGATGTTCTGGTCAGGATTCTCTATGGGGCGAGAATCTCATTGCTGGTTGGTTTTGTTGCCGTTGGCATCGCTACATTTATCGGAATTCTGCTTGGGGCCCTGGCCGGATATTATGGTCGCTGGATTGACTCTCTGATCATGCGTTTCGTTGATATCATGCTCTGTTTTCCGGCATTCTTTCTAATCCTCGCAGTCATCGCTTTTCTGGAACCCTCCATCTGGAATATCATGATTATCATCGGCTTAACCAGCTGGATGGGGGTGGCGCGACTGGTGCGAGCTGAATTCCTTTCGTTGAGGGAGCGTGACTTTGTGCTTGCCGCGCAGGCGATTGGTGCACAGGATGCACGAATTATTTTTCGGCATATTCTTCCCAATGCAATTTCACCGATCCTGGTTTCGGCAACACTCGGCATCGCCGGTGCGATCCTGACAGAGAGTGCACTCTCTTTTCTCGGTATTGGCGTACAACCACCCACACCATCCTGGGGCAACATGCTGATAGCCGGGAAGCAGACTCTGGGCACTGCCTGGTGGCTCTCGGTTTTCCCCGGCGTGGCAATATTAATTACGGTGTTAGGCTACAATCTGCTGGGTGAGGGCATTCGTGATGCAATGGATCCGAGGATCAAGGACTAGTGCCGTGTCAACAATATGAATGACAACAACCTGCCGGCTTACTACACCCCACCTGAACTTATTCTGGCTCGCAGTGAAGCTTTTTCTCGTGGTGATTTCGGTTTTATCTACGATTCCTACCATTCAGAATCGAGTTTTCGTCGTCAATTTATTGCACGTGACGAATACCTTGATTTTGCGCAATCCAGTCTTTCTCAGGATTACCAGATAACCCATTGTGAGGTTCTGCAACATCAACAGAATGATGATGAAGCCCAAGTGGTTTTCCTGATGGAGATGAAGGTTCATGGCGCTGTCCAGCGTTTTGCTGAACTCGCCTGGTTGCGTCAGGAAAATGATGTATGGTGCTATCATCGCGGGCTGAAAATCCCCAACGAAGAACTCCCCGAAAGCCCGCAATCTCTGTCCTTTGCAGATTTTGCCAAGCTGGACCAGTCGACAGTCTTCTAGGAGGCTGTCGGACTATACGGGCCGAAGCGAAAATTCGGAAGTTTGAGGTCAGATTTTGGCTCGTTTGAGAGTAATAGCCGTAGCTATTGGTCGAAAGGGAGCTGAAATATGGGCCAAACAGCCGGATTTGCAGCCGGGTCATGGATAGTCCGACAACCTCCTGGCGCTGTTATAGATTGTTGCCAAGCATTTACCGCGTCCCGCGCTACACGCCACGGATCTTTATGCCTGAACTTCCTGAAGTAGAAACGATCCGTCGCGGTATTGAACCTCTGGTCGTCAATAAAGTCGTCGATCATGTCCGGATTCATAACGGCTCGTTGCGCTGGCCAGTCCCGGATCTCCTGATCGAAGCGTTACCCGGGCAGAAGGTGCATTCTGTCGTCCGTCGTTCAAAGTACCTGCTTTTTACTTGTGATCAGGGGACGCTTATCGTTCATCTTGGTATGACAGGCCATTTGCGCTTGACCTCCCATACATCGCAAAGACGTAAGCACGATCATGTCGAGATCGTATTCACGGATGGATCCGCGCTACGCTATAATGATTCTCGTCGTTTTGGTGCTATCTTGTGGACGGAGAGCAACCCGTTACAGCATGTTCGTCTTGCCGGTTTGGGACCGGAACCGTTCGACCCGGAATTTAACGCAGCTTACCTGTATCGGCTGTCCCGTGGCCGCAAAGTTGCCGTCAAGCCGTTCCTGATGAATGCCCATGTCGTGGTAGGAGTCGGCAATATTTACGCCAGTGAAGCTCTCTTTAGCGCGGGTATTGCGCCTGTCAGGCCTGCTGGAAAGGCCAGCAAGGCAGCATATGGACGTCTGGTTCAATCTGTCACAGAGATCCTCGAGGAGGCGATTGCCGCCGGCGGCACAACGATCCGTGATTTCTCAGACACTGAGGGTCGGCCGGGTTATTTTAAACAGAAGCTTTGCGTCTACGGACGGGCAGGGCAAAAGTGTGTTTCCTGTGGTACTCTCATCAAGCAAATCAAGCTTGGCCAGCGCTCAACTTTCTATTGTCCGGTTTGTCAAAAGTGATCAAGTAAAATGATGGAGTCTTTATGAAAGGATTCAACCTTACTATCCCTTACACCGTGCGTGTGGTTGACGTTAATTATGGTGGCCATGTTGCGAACTCCGCTGTCCTGAACTTTTTTCAGGATGCACGCATCGCCTACCTGAAGAAACTTGGCAGCTATTCTGAACTCGATATCGGCAATCAGTGCGGCATTATTTTGCCGGAAGCCCATGTTAGATATAAGGCTGAAATGTTTCTCGGTGATCAACTGGTTATTGGCGTGAGAATCAAGAATATCAGCCGTTCGTCATTTGCCATGGAATACCGTATAGAACGCGATGGTGAGGTGATGGCGGAAGGAGAGACGGCTCTGGTCTGCTTTGACTATCAGAAGCGTAAACCCCGGCGTCTTGACGTGGAGTTTCGTGAGAAAATGGTTGCTTTTGAAGAGTAAATGGTGAAAACGGTAGCTATTATGTCTCTAGATATTACAGAAGAACCAATGGGCTCTGCGGAGTTAGTCGACACGGCGCTGATCCCGGGTAATGGCGGCAAACTCCAGCTCTTCAAGTGTGATGCGGAATACTCTATCAGTATCGAGGGGGTTGGCACCCTGATGAGCACGTGGGCTCATCAGTCTGAAGATGCTCTGGCCGAACTTGCCTGCCGCAAAATCTCCAGCCGTGCTCAGCCCCGGGTGCTGATCGGCGGCCTCGGTATGGGGTTTACACTGGCCGCAGCACTGCGCCATCTTGGGGCTGATGCGGAAGTGGTGGTGGCTGAACTGGTGCCGGGCGTGGTCGCCTGGAACCGGGGTGTACTTGGGAAATATGCTGATCATCCACTACAGGATGAACGGACCACGGTTCGCGAGGGTGATGTCGCCAAGCTTATGCGGGCGCATCGTCAGAGCTATGATGCGATCCTGCTGGATGTCGATAACGGTCCCAACGGCCTGACCCGCAAGAAAAATGACTGGTTGTACTCGACTGACGGACTAACAGAAGCTTACCAATCTTTGCGCCCGAGGGGGATACTGGCTGTGTGGTCGGCTGCAACGAGCCGTAACTTTATGGAGCGTCTGCGCAAGGTCGGGTTCAAGGTGAAACAAACCAGAGTGGCGGAACAGGATAATAAAGGTGATCTCCATGCGATCTGGATTGCTGAGCGGGGTCCCTGATTTGTACATCGCAAGGGAGATGGTCGGGAGAGAAAAAATATGATGCAGTCCGCATCTGATTGTGTTCACCGGCTTCTGAATTGAACGACCAATGAAAATGGGCAGTCCGAAAACGGACTGCCCATTGTTGTTGCTTCACTCTCAATGATGATCCTTAACCAAGAATCTCCTTGAGGTCCTGTTCGGCCGTTGTGGTCGGAGCGAGGTTGTAGTTTTCGACCAGGAAGTTGAGCACATTCGGCGTGACGAAAGCCGGCAGTGTCGGGCCGAGCTTGATGTTCTTGATGCCGAGGTGAAGCAGGGTCAGCAGGATAGCTACGGCTTTCTGCTCGTACCAGGAAATGATCATGGAAAGAGGCAGATCGTTGACACCGCACTCGAAGGCATCTGCCAGAGCAACGGCAACCTGAATGGCGCTGTAAGCGTCGTTACATTGACCGACATCAAGCAGACGCGGGATGCCGCCGATATCACCGAAGTCAAGCTTGTTGAAGCGGTACTTGCCGCCGGCCAGGGTTATGATGACCGTGTCCTTAGGAGCCTGTACGGCAAAGTCGGTGAAGTAGTTACGGCCAGGTTTTGCACCGTCGCAGCCGCCGACCAGGAAGAAGTGCTTGATATCACCACTCTTGACTGCAGCGATGATCTTGTCAGCTACGCCGAGGATGGCATTGTGGCCGAAGCCGGTGAGGATTTCCTTGCCAGGATTCTCTTCGAGGTCACCACACTCTTTGGCTTTGGCAATAACTTCGGAGAAGTCCCAACCTTCCATATGTTTGACGCCGGGCCATTGGACCAAACCCCAGGTGAAGAGGCGATCTGTATAGCTTTCTGAAGGCTTCTGAATACAGTTGGTGTTAAAAATGATTGCTCCGGGGAACGCGGCAAATTCCTTGTGCTGATCTTGCCAGGCACCACCGTAGTTGGCAACCAGATGGGAATACTTTTTCAGGCCCGGGTAACCATGAGCCGGCAGCATCTCGCCGTGGGTGTAGATGTTAATGCCGGTACCTTCGGTCTGCTTGAGCAGTTCCTCAAGGAATTTGAGATCGTGACCGGAGACCAGAATGCCTTTGCCGGCCTTGGTGCCAAGTTGTACCGGAGTGGGTACCGGGTGGCCATAAGCTTCGACATGGGCCTGGTTGAGCAGTTCCATGGTGACGTAGTTGATACGACCAGCTTCAAGTGCTATGCCGACATTGGCCGTCAGGTCGAGGCTGTCATCAAGTTGAGCCGCCAGTGCTTTGTGAGTGAAGGCATAAATTTCATCTGATTCCTTGCCGAGGGTGCGTGCATGGTCGGCATAAGCTGCGTAGCCTTTGATACCGTAAATAATGAGTTCACGTACCGAGTGGACATCGGCGTCCACTTTGTAATCCTTGACTCCGTGAAGCTCACCCAGCTTGACCTGCTCTGCCAGGGTGTCAGGCAGGGCCCAGTCCTGAGCGGCTGGCGGGACATCGCCATCGTAGTTTCCGGCAAGTTGCTTGGCTTTGCCGCGCAGGCGAACACCTTCTACAACGAATTTGGCAATGGCCTCGGGATCGAAGTCAACATTGGTGACCGTGGTGAAGAGGCTGTCGATCATGAAACGATCGATTTCCTGATCCTTGGCACCGTTGGCGCGAGCTTTGTCGGCCCAGAAGGCGATACCTTTGAGAGTATAGACCAGCAGGTCCTGCAGGGCAGCTACATCGGGTTGCTTGCCGCAGACACCAACGACAGTACAGCCGGTTCCTTTGGCAGCTTGTTCACACTGGTAACAAAACATGGACATGGATTTTTCCTCCGTTTAGTGTGTTAGAGTGACTGGCATTAATTCAGTATTATTGAAGCCTAATAACTCTAACAGGTTTTTTGAAAATGGCTGTCTAATCTTGCTCAATGATTTGCTATACTTGGTTTTTCTGTGAGCAAGGTTGTGGTGACATTACCCTTCATGCCGTTTGCTCACTTTGACAGAGGTCAAGAAAAAGGAAAAAATAAATTAAGTAGTGAGTGGCGGGTAGCGGGTGGCGCGAAAACCTGAAAGGGTGCAGCTGCGGTTCTTTCAGTTTTTGATTTATCGCGCCACCCGCCCCCCGCTACATTATTCAGGGGTGTTATGCCACATTACTGGTTGATGAAATCTGAACCTTCCTGCTTTTCTCTTGAAGATCTAAGGCAGATGCCGGAGGCGACGGAGCATTGGGATGGCGTGCGTAACTACCAGGCGCGCAATTTCTTGCGTGATAAAATCAAAGTTGGTGACGGAGTGCTATTTTATCATAGCAATTGCCCGGAACCGGCGATTGTCGGGTTGGCAAAGGTTGTTCGTGAGGGCTATCCGGACCATACTGCCCTCGACCCGCGTGAGAAGCATTTTGATCCGAAATCCACTGATGATAAGCCGATCTGGTTTATGGTTGATGTCAGGTACATTTGCCCTCTGCCTCATCCTTTAACCCGCAATGATTTGCGCCAGCATCCGCTGCTGTCAGGTATGGGGGTGCTGCGCAAAGGCAATCGCCTGTCGGTTCAACCGGTGACTGCTGAGGAGTGGCAGGTCGTTCTTGAAATCAATCAGATGGCTGATCCCCTTTAGTTGTGCAAAATTAGTTGTGAGTGTGAAAATTAGTCGTTTAAATATCCTGATCGTTGTGATGTTGCTAGCAGCCTGTCGGGCTATCAATAAACTGGCTGCAAATTCGTTCGTTTGGCCCATATCTCAGCTCCTTTTCGACCAATAGCTACAGCTATTACTCTTAAATGAGCTAAAATCTGATCTCAAACGACCAAATTTTCGCTTCAGCCCTGATAATCCGACAGGCTGCTTGAGGTTGATTATGAAGAAATGGCAAAAAATTCTTACCCTTGTGATTGCCTTACTGGCCGGCCTTGTCGTCGCCTTGCTGGTGTTGGCAAATGTCCTGATTACCCCTGAGCTGGTCAGGCAGACGATTTTGCCGCTGGCTGAAGAGAATCTGCAGCGCAAAATAGAACTTGGTGATATCCAGGTCAGCTTGTTTTCCGGGATTGAAATCCAGGGTTTGACAATTTACGAGAAGGACGGTGATGAGATCTTTGTCGCGACAGACCTGGTCCGACTCAAGTATCAACTGCTGCCCTTGCTGGCGATGAAGGTGGTTGTCGATGAAGTCCGTCTTGAAAAGCCGATCATCAGGGTGGTTCGGTTCGGTGATGGTCAATTTAATTTCGATGATCTGCTGAGTGGGTCCGGTGAGGATGTGCGTAGTCGGAAGCCCGCTTCGAATGAAACCTCTGAGGATGCTGCCTCCAGGAGTGCTGACAGCACGCCGATCAGTCTGCTGGTTTCGCAAGTTCTGGTGCAGGATGGTCAGTTGACATTTCTGGATCATGTCCTCAATGCTCAGGCTCCCTATCGTTATGAGCTTTCGGGATTACAGCTTGCGGCCAAGGGAGTGTCTTTAACCGGCAAGGTTCCACTATCAATAGAGTGTAAGATCAATGGCAGCCCTCTGACTCTTGACGGTCAAGTCAGTCTGCAACCTCTGGGTGGGACCTTTAATGTTGAGTTGCAGAATCTGGATGTCGTCGCATTTAAGCCGTATTTCCAGGAGTCTCTGCCCGGTGAACTGGGTGGTTTGACATTAAACCTTAAGTCTACTGTCGCCGGAACGCTTGATGAGATTGGTTTTAAAGGAACGGTTTCTCTCTCGGAGATTGATCTTCTGCTCGATGCTATGCCTGATGCGCCACTGAAGAATGCTCAACTGAACGTGGGTTATAACCTGGTATTCACTCCGGGACAGCAAAGGCTGCAGATTGGTGATCTCAACCTTGATTACAACGGCATCAAGGTTAACACCACAGGTGAGATCACTGACCTGATGAACTCACCCACTTTTGATCTGAGGGTTTCGGTCCCTGAACTGCAAATTCGTCAGGCTATCGACGCGATTCCTCAGGGTCTTGTGGCTGATGTCAGTTCACTTGATCCAGCCGGAGGGCTCTCGGTTGAAGCAAACGTGTCAGGTCGTTTAGATGATGCTCTGAAATTGTTGAAGACCACGACCATCGATCTGGATAATGTTCAGGCAACAACGGGAGGCCAAAGACCCGCGTTCTCAGGACGCCTGGTTGTTACCGGTGATCAATTGTCCTCTGAGGGCTTGCAGGTAAGGCTTGGTGATAACAAGGCCGATATCAACTTAAAGGCAAATAACCTTTACTCAAGGCCGATCATTGTCAGGGCTGATATATCATCAGACCGCTTCCTGCTGGAGCCGCTTTTGCAGGGAAGTGCCGGGTCGCTGGTCGCCACCGATCAGAACGAGGGTGGCACAGGAAAGAAACAACCAACAGGGAAGAAACAACCTACAGGGGAGAAGGAATCGGCAGAAGAGATCGGTCCTTTCGATATCCCCCTGCATGCTGCTGGTACAATTACAGTTGCTGAAACAGTATGGAAAGGTTTGGCGGTTAAAAACTTTATGGCGCAATATGAACTGAAAGATAATATTCTTAACTTCATCCGCATAGAGGGTCAGGTTGCCGGCGGGACATTCAGTAACAGTGCTCGTGTTGATCTAGGCAAAAAGGGGTTAGTCTATTCAGCAAAACTCGGGTTAAAGGCGATACAGTCGGATCCGTTATTGACGGCTTTTGTGCCGAGGGCTGCCGGGAGCCTTTTGGGAGCCACGGACTTGACCTTTGCTTTAGACGGCCGTGGGACGCAATGGCAGACCCTCAGTCGCAATCTTTCCGGTAACGGTAACCTTCTGGTTGTTGATGGAAGGCTTATCAGTCCAGGTTTGATCAAAGGTCTGAGTTCATTGTTACAGCTTCCGGGACTGAAAGACATCCCCTTTGATAATTTTAAGGCAGAGTTCAAAATTGTTGACGGCAAGGTAAAACTGGACAGCCAGATTCTCAGCAATACTCTCAAGCTTTTTCCGAAGGGAACAATCGGTTTGGATGGCTCTTTGAATCTTGGTCTTGATACGCGTCTGAGCCCGGAGTTGTCATCCAGACTGGACAAAAAGGGTGGCATCACGAGCTATTTGGCAGATGAGGACGGTTGGACCCGGATGCCGTTACTGCTCAAAGGAAACTTTGCTTCGCCACGTTTTGGATTGGATCCGAAAGGAATTCAGGATCAGGCATCAAAAGCGATAGTCCAGGAATTGGGTCGTCAACTTGACAAGTTATTAAAGCGGCAGGACTCTTCGCAAGAGACTGATCAGCAACAGATTGGTCAGCAACAGACGGGAGAAGAGCCCCCTCCGGCAGAGGATCCGGCACGTAAACTCTTGCAGGATTCATTGCGAAAACTGTTTGGTAATTGATTGGTCTTTAGCCCGAATTACAAAAAAGGATAATTTCTATGAGTGGTACTAAATATTTTAGTGGTTTTGAGGTCATAAGGGCAGCCAAGGAAGTTGAAAAAAATGGCCATCGTTTTTACGCTACCATGGCTGAACGGGCGTTAGACCCCTTGTTGAAGGACCTCTTCGCCGGGCTTGCCCAGGATGAGGTTGACACCTTCGGCGTTTGAATGAGCTGGAGTCACAGTATCCGGATGGAGCCATTGACGATTGCGAGGAAGAGTTTCTGCCTTATCTCAGTCAATATTCCGATGCAAAGATCTTCCCGGATGCCGTGCGCCTTGAGGCGGTCCTGAAAACGGCTACAGCTGATCTTCAAGCGTTGGATATGGCGATAGAGGCAGAAGAAAAGTTTGCAGAATATTTTCGCAAGGCCAGTTCATTGGCACAGACTGCGGATGGCAAAGACGCTTTTAGCTGGTTGGCCGATGAGGAGGCCAGACACGCCAGAATTTTGAAGGAACGTCGTGCAAAGTATGCTGGGAAGTGATCTTATCTCTGATGTTTAACCGCCAAGTGAAAGGCCTGCCACTTGCTGCGCAGGCCTTCAATTTACCTATCCTCTTACCCTAATCACGGGTTATTCCGACGATTGCAATCGTCGGTTTGTTTGAAAATATTCACAATGATCAGGCTTTTTGTCGATAGGCAGAACCTCCTTGTGAGGGGTTAAAGAGACAAGCAACGTTGCTTCAATACAATTATAACCGCTTTTCAATAATTTTCATCTTGCAGAAGCTTTTTTTTTGTCATATTGGCTAGCAGCCGGTTTATTGGCCTTGTGCATTGATGGGCCGACAGGCTGTTAGATACGAAATGTTGACCATTACGCTTTATAAAGATTGACCAAAATTAATTGTTGTTGGCCCTTGACATAGTGAAAACTTTTATTTATTAATAAGTTAGACAGTGTAAAAGCCATCCCTATCGTAAGGTAGGTGCGGAAAGCTACGGATCCGCCTTCAAACACTTCCTCGGATAGCCGGGTTGCCATTAGAATTGGCCCCGGCTTTTGTTATTTCGGTCGGGGCAATGGAACGGGAAGGAGGTACTCATGGATGTTTTTCTTTTAGGTGTCGTAAGTGCTTTCTGTTTTTTACTGTGCTCTTGCCGCTCATTGGAGTTGTTCTTGGCCTGTTCTGTTACTATGTTCTGCCTTATGTTTTTGGTGGCCTGGTTTCGCTCATGCTGCTTCTGGTCGTTGGCGTGAAAATTCTGCTTACATGGTGGGTGTGGGTTGTTGCTCTGTTATGGGCTTCGGCTGTATTCATTGTCAAGCTGAAGTTTCGCAAGCTTGGCGAAGAGATTGAGCATTATCGGGCTGCCCATGTAACCTTGTTGTGCGGGGTGCCATACCGTCGCAAGCGCAACGAACTGCGAGAAGCTATGACCGGAGAATGTGGAGCTTAATCAGGTTTTCGGCCTGAAAGTTCTCTGAATGGGTAGGTTTGCGTCATTCAATAACAAGAAGGTGATGGTTTGCCGGAGTTCGTTTCCCACCAGCCTTCACAGTTGATCAGCAACTTGCACACTATCTCGGTGCATTCGTGATCGAGATCAAAAGTCAGGCCGCTGAGAGATTTGTGACACTCGATACGGCCGGCAAGTTCCTCGCCCCAGGCCGGATCGTAAAAACTCACCATGGCCGCAAGAAACTGCTCTTCTCCTTCGCTCTCCTGTTCGAATACTGCATCAACAGCAGCACTCAACGGCCGTAATTCATCTTTGTTCCTGGCCGTTTCCGGAGAACCGGGGCCGAATAGATGAGCCCCCAGATAATCGACTCCGTGTTTCCATGCCTCTAAAAAGCGTGCGCGCTTCTCATCCGACTGCTGCAATACATTCAGCACATTGTCTCTATGCATATCTTTACTCCACTTGTCGTGATGCAAGGTCGGTAGCAGATGTCATATATGCATTCTAACAAAGAAATCCCATTTTTTCGTGTCGTAATTAATGCCGTGCAAAAGAACAGGCTCCTAGTGAATTCTTACAAACAGTTTGTTATGTAGAAACGGTGATTTCTACATTGAGCTCTTCAGCAACCATGTCCAGCCCTGCCTCGACAGCTCCTAATGGGATTGATTCAGGAACCTGGGTTTGAATATCCATCAGGTAAAGGGCTGTTCCACTCTCCGGTGTAACCTTTACGGTTGATTTTAGATCGACAATATTTATTTTGTTATCAGAAAGATACTGGCTGATTCTGAAAACGATGCCCGCCTGGTCCATCCCTTCAACATGTAATGTGCAGAGGGGAAAGTTCTCCTGATTCGTTTGACATCGATCTTTAAGAGGGCGGATAAAGGCCGAGATATCTTTTTGCTCCTCCAGGTTGCGACACTCATCATGCAGGATAGATTCAATATTATCGTTGTTACACGAAAAAAGCAGATTGATGGTAAATTCGTCGGACAGCATGGACATGGTCGTGTCTTCGAGGTTGCAGCCGTTCTCATATAAGATTTGCGTCACATCGGCAACGATGCCCTGGTCTGTCTTTGCCAAAGGCGGTCATGATATATCGGTTTTGCATATTTTCCTCCGAGTGCAGGTTTTTGAAGCCCTGAAAAATACGCCATTTTCGCATGTTCTGTTGTTTTCTTCAATTGTTTGTCAGCTGTGAATTTCATAGAACATCAGCATCCACTCTTTGTGGTAATCTTTATACGTATTCTTGTCGCACCCACCTGGGCGTTTCCCTGTGGGCATTACTTAATAACCTGGAGAGGTACTATGAACGATCAGAATGACAAAAGAGATGAGCATGAAGAAGTTGGTCTATATGAGAAATTGGCTTCCCGTACGGCAGATCTTCTGGAGGAGGGCAAGAAAACTTTTGAAGATGCACTCAAGAAGGCTAAGGAAGAACTGGCTTCTGCTGGCGATTTTTCGCGCGAGCAGGCCGACAAGCTTGGTGAATATGTTCGTCGGGATTTGAAAGAGAATGCCGACAAGGCCAAGAAAGCTGTTATAAAATCCGTAGAGCCGCAACGCTTGGCTGCTGGTGTACAGAGTGTTTTCTCACGCATTCTGACCAGTACAGCTGAAACTCTCACAGAGCTTGCCGCAAAATCAGAGAAAACCCTGGAGTACAAAACAGGTGAAGTCACCAGTCCCGGGACCCTGACCTGTAAAGATTGTGATTCCGAAATGCACATGACCAAAACCACCCGAATTCCTCCATGTCCGAAATGTCACAAAACACTTTTTCGTAAATCTTATTAAGGGTCGAAGTTAATGACAATAGAATGGTATCCGGGGCATATGGCGAAAGCCAAACGGCAGATCGCCGAGGTGATGCCGAAGATTGATGTTGTGATCGAAGTGCTTGATGCTCGCTTGCCGGTTTCGAGCGCCAATCCAATGCTGGAAAAGCTCCGTGGCAATAAACCCTGCATCAAAGTTCTGAACAAGAGTGATCTCGCAGATCCAGTAGTGACTGCCTCGTGGGTTGAATATTTCGACAAGCAGGAAGGCGTGAAGGCAATCCCGCTCGAATCCAGGAATCGTTCAGAGACGGGACAGATCCCCAAGCTGTGCCGTCGACTGGTGCCTCATCGCGGCAAGCCGGGTAAAACTCTGCGTGCCATGGTCGTAGGTATTCCGAACGTTGGTAAATCAACCCTTATCAACACCCTTGCCGGCAAGAAAATGGCTCGCGTAGGTGATAAGCCGGCCATTACGACCTGCCCACAACAGATTGACTTGCGTAACGGTATTCACCTTGCGGATACACCCGGTTTGCTTTGGCCGGATATCCGCAATCAGAAGAGTGCTTATCGATTGGCTGCCAGTGGGGCGATAGGTGAGGGTGGCATGGACTATGTGAGTGTTGCCCTTTTTGCCGCAGAGCATCTGATGGATCGATATGCCGAAGCGCTGGCTACCCGTTATAAACTTGCTGAGCTGCCGGAGAGCGCCTCAGCCTTGATTGAACAGATCGGCCGCAAGCGCGGTTGTCTGATCGCCGGGGGCAAAGTCGACCAGCAGCGAGCCTCAGAACTGTTTTTGCGTGAATTGCGAGCCGGGTTGATCGGCCTGGTCAGTCTGGAGATGCCTGGAGACGATGAGGACCCTCATGTTGGCTGAAGAGCTGGAAAGACATCTTAAATCGAAGCAGGCTCCTGTGATCCTGGATGTCCGTAGCGGCTTCGAGTTCAAGTCCGGCCACATCCCCGGAGCCATTCACTCGCCTCTGGTGAGGATTCAGAAGAGTACGGCGACCGCGGCTCAAAGTAAAAGTGATCTCCTGGTGCTTGTCTGTGAACATGGCCCCCGCGCTCAACTCGCCAGAATGTTGCTTAAATGGCACGGTTATAAAAATCTCGAATTGCTTGACGGACACATGATTCGTTGGCGTCAATCTGGACGATTGTTGCAAAGGGATCAATAATAACCTGTCAATGAGCTTATCTCATGAATCATCTACATACAGAAAAAAGCCCTTATCTTTTACAACATATAGATAATCCCGTTGATTGGTATCCTTGGGCGGAGCCTGCTTTCGAGCGTGCCCGTGATGAGGGCAAGCTAGTTTTTTTATCTATCGGTTATTCGACCTGTCATTGGTGTCATGTCATGGCCCACGAATCTTTCGAAGATGAAGAAGTCGCCGGGTTACTCAATCAGAATTACATCTCTATCAAGGTAGATCGCGAAGAACGACCGGATATTGACCAGGTTTATATGGAGGTTTGTCAGAGACTGACAGGCAGCGGCGGTTGGCCGCTGACCATCATCATGACGCCGGATGCACAGCCTTTTTATGCTGCGACTTATCTCCCCAAGCATGGACGTCATGGTCAACATGGCATGATGAATCTCCTGCCGTGGGTTGCGGATAAATGGCAGGAGGACCCTGATTCCCTGCGCCATGCTGCCGAGGAGATTGTTGGTGAAATACAGGGTGGCAGGAGTCCGGGTGCCGGCAACTCTGTCACCCTTGATTTACATACACTTGATTTACATACAATGGCCGAACAGACTCTGAAAAAGACTTTTGACAGGCACTATGGTGGCTTTGGTAAAGCCCCGAAGTTCCCCCGCCCACATGATCTGACCTTTCTTTTAGAGCGATACAGGCTGTCAGGAGACGAACAATGTCTGGCGATGGCAGAACAGACGCTGCAGATGATGCGCGACGGCGGGATTTACGACCAACTGGGGTTCGGTTTCCACCGTTATGCAACTGATGAGAAATGGCTTGTGCCGCATTTTGAAAAGATGCTCTATGATCAGGCGGGTTTAATCCTGGCTTATCTTGAGGCCTGGCAGATTACCGGTAGCGAGGTCTACGCTGGAACGGTGCGGGAAATCCTGGCGTATCTCTCACGTGATATGGCAACCACTGAAGGTGCCTTCTTTTCTGCCGAAGATGCAGATTCCGAAGGTGTCGAAGGCAAGTTTTATCTTTGGACAGAAGCAGAAATCGCCGTTCTTCTGAATGACGATGCCGATACTTCATGCCAGACCTACAATGTCGTCAAGAGCGGTAACTATCATGACGAACTGCCCGGTAAAGTTACCGCCAACAATATACTTCATATGACCTTCTCGTCATCCGGTGAGCCAGACATGGCGAGCCTGTTGAACCTTTGGCCGTGTCCCGAAAACGTCTTTTTGCAGCACGTGACAAACGAGTCAGACCTCATCTTGACGACAAAATCATCACGGCCTGGAACGGCATGACAATATCGGCTCTGGCCGAGGCGGGCAGGGTGCTTGGGACAACGGAATATATCACCGGCGCGCGCCGTGCCGCTGATTTTATTCTGACGACGATGCGCGACAAAAACGGACGTCTCTTTCGCAGGTATCGCCAGGGTGAGGCAGCCATTTGTGCATTTTCGGAGGACTATGCGTTTTTTGCCCGCAGTCTTCTTGACCTCTATTCTGCCGATTTTGATTCACAGCGCTTGGCTCAGGCCATTGAGCTTGCAAAAGTATTGCGGCAGTTTTTCCAGGATCCTGAAAATGGGCGGCTTTACGATACTTCGGAAGACGGCGAAAAACTCCTGATCAGGCCGTCAAGTACCTTTGATGGCGCCATGCCGTCTGCCAGTTCGATCGCACTGGATGTTTTTGCCCGCTTGTTTCTGTTAACGGGCGATACATCGTGGCAGACTTCAGCTGATCAACTGCTGCAGTCACTTTCTTCAGAATTGGCCAGATATCCGGCAGGATATACACAATTGCTGCAATCATCTAACTGGTTGTTGCAGCCAACCCGGGAAGTCGTGATTGTCGGAACCTCGGGAGAGGCTTCAACGGAAGAAATGTTGTCTGTTGCACGTAGTGGCTCTCTGCAGCAAACGGTCGTCATCTTTAAACCGCTGGATGATTCAGCAGAAATTATCTGTTTGGCACCATTTGTAAAGCACATGCAAGCTCTGAATGGATCTGCTACTGCATACGTTTGTCAGAATTTCACCTGCAGAGAGCCGTTGACTGATCCGGCAGAACTTCAAGCTATATTGGCTTTATTGCCGGGATGGATTGCAGCAGGTTATCCGATTGTGAGGACCGATAAAATCCCCGACGTTGAAGTAAGGAAAATATCAACCTCGGAGTTGGCTGCTAAATTAGCCAATGAGCCCATTATTCTTGTCGACATTAATCTTGAGTCCGATTTGCGTAAATTCCACATTGACCATGCCAAGAGGATACCAATCACGATGGATGAATTGCACCTGCGTGGTTTAACTCTAGATAGGAACAGACAAATTGTTGTCATCTGTTTAAAAGGTAACAGGGCTCCGACTGCAGTACGCTATCTGATTGGTAAAGGCTTTGAGAACGTTGTTGCTGTAGACGGTGGTGTGCAACAATGGCTACTTGAAGGGCGACCTGTCAAGCAAGGCGATTAAGACCCCTTAAAGGTAATGCAAAAAGCCCGTCCTTCAGGACGGGCTTTTTGCATTCTTGGCTGTGTGCTCCAGTCGAAAAGCATGCTATAATTCGCAATTATTTTTAGACCTGATTCCGTGAGCACTTGCACTCTTTCTCCGCCGGCTACTCACGGATTCAGGTAAGAGGTATCGAGATGCAGAATTTCACCGTAATTTTCGCACATGGGCGCGAAAGTGGCCCTTGGGGAACAAAGATCAGGGCACTTGCCAAGGTGGCAGAGAAATTCGGCTGCCGGGTGATCAGTCGTGATGACAGCAATAACCGTGATCCCGAATTGCGGGTTACCAGGTTGATCGACGAAGTCAAATCGATAGCTGGGCCGGTTGTGCTGGTTGGCTCAAGCATGGGTGGATATGTCGCTACCGTAGCGTCTCAGGTGGTGAGGCCGAGGGGTTTGTTTCTCATGGCACCGGCCTTCGGTTTGCCTGGCTACACTGAGCAGTCACCACAGTCGATCTCCCGTGAGTTAACCGTTGTACATGGATGGAATGACGATATTGTACCGTTTGAGGCCGTTTTCAGCTTTGCCCGAACGCATCAGGCGATGTTTCATCTGGTTCCCGCCGGTCATGCACTCCTCGAACAGGTCGAGTGGTTGACACAGGTTTTTGAACTGTTTCTGGGACGATGCCTGCAACCAGAGAGCAGTACGGCGAGAGAGCGCCTTCTGGCGACCCTTTAGCGTTTGTTTGAAACTGGCTGAGTTTGTTTGAAACCGGCCGCTTTTGTCTGAAACCCCATAGTTTTTATCTGAAACCCCGTAGTTTTTATCAGAAACCATGTGATTTGAAACTCCTGATGGTATTGAATTGTGATGGCTGCTAAAGAGAGAATTGACAAGCTGATGGTTCAACGGCAACTGGCCGGGTCACGTGAAAGAGCCAAAGCCCTGATCATGGCCGGCCGCGTTCTGGTCGATGATCAGACCATCGACAAGGTCGGTACCCAGGTTGACCATGACGCTGCCATCCGCCTGAGGGGTGAAGATATACCCTTTGTTTCACGCGGTGGATTGAAACTTGCCAGGGCTTTAACTGATTTTGATCTTGTTGTTGCCGGACGTACGGCAATTGATGTCGGCGCCTCGACTGGCGGTTTTACTGACTGCCTGTTGCAAAATGGAGCAGAGAGGGTCTTTGCTGTTGATGTCGGATATGGCCAGCTGGCATGGAAACTTCGTGAAGATGACCGTGTTGTCAACCTGGAACGCACCAATATCAGGCATTTGACTGCGAAACAGCTCGACACCGTCCCTGACCTTGCCGTTATCGACGCCTCATTTATCTCCCTTGAGAAAGTCCTGCCCGTCACCTTGCAGCTGCTGAAGCCCGGGAGTGATATTGTTGCTTTGATCAAGCCGCAATTTGAAGTGGGCAAAGGCAAGGTGGGCAAGGGTGGTGTGGTCCGCGATCCGAAGCAGCATGCCCAGGTTGTCGAGAAGATCAAACTCCTGGCAGAGCAGCTTGGTTGCCGGACTGTGGATATTTGTGACAGCCCGGTCCTTGGTCCGAAAGGTAATCGCGAGTTTCTGATTCATCTGCGTATGGAGATATCCTCATGAATCATCAAGTCTATTTTCTTGGTGCCGGGCCCGGTGATCCGGAGTTGTTGACCCGACGCGCCGAGAGATTACTCCGGGAGTGTAGGGTGGTTTATGTGCCACCTCTTTATGACCAGCCATTTGCTGAACTTCTGCAAGGCAAAGAATTGTTCGTCCCTTTTGATTTCTATTTTGCCGATCTGACAGCTCTTATCAAAGAGCAGCTGATCGATGGCCCAGTTGCGTTTCTGGTCCCGGGGGACTTGACTTTCTATTCACCTTTTCAGGCCCTGGTTGATGACCTGGGTGATCTGGCCGTTGTTGTTCCGGGTGTTGGTGCCGCCAATGCCGCCTCGGCACTTCTGAAGAAAACCCTTGATCTCCCTGGCGTTTGTAGCCGTGCTATCATCGCTTCGCCGCGCACTCTTGGTGACGGTCCCGATGCACCAACCATGGGTGATTTCGCCGCGCCAGGTGTTTCTCTTCTGATCTATATGAATAATCTTCCCTTGACAGTGTTGGTTTCTCAGCTGCGTAAGGGTTATGGTAGTGATGTACCGATCGCTCTGGCCCACCGCGTGGGTTTGCCGGATGAAGAGATCATTGTGGCGACTCTCGATACGATTGTGGCCAAGGTTGGTACCAGGGATTTCTTTAATATCGATAGTCCGAACCCGCGACCTGCTCTGACATTGCTTCTGGTCGGTGAAAGTTTGACGGCAGATGCTGATCCAGCCTGGTGGGATTACCGACGCGATCACATCTGGAAACACCAGGACAAGAGCTGACCAGGTCAAGAGTTGATCAGGACAAGAGTTGATATGCGTATTATCTCGCCAGTCGATAATCTTCAAGAAGCCGGTCTGCTTTTGGAGGCCGGCGCCGATGAGCTTTACGGCGGCTACATTCCTGCTGAATGGAGCAATTACAGTCTCGCGGCATCGCTTAATCAGCGGACTTTTTCAACAGCACAAATTGCTTCTGAACAGGAACTCGCCGAGATTATCACTCTCGTGCATGGCCATAAGCGTACCTTTGCTCTCACATTGAACGCTCCTTTCTATACGGACGAACAGTTGCCCCTGTTGATTGAATATCTCGATCGCATGGTGACTATAGGTATTGACAGTCTGATCCTTGCCGATCCCGGATTGTTGCGGTTGTTGAAAAAACGTCATCCAGATCTCGAGTTTCATGCCAGTACTCTTGCTCATCTGACGAACTCCGGTGCCGTTCGTTTTATGGCAGAACAGGGCATGCAGCGCATCGTCTTGCCCAGGCATTTGAGTGTGTCTGACATGGCGGCCATTATACAGCAGGTCCCGGGTGTCCTTTGTGACGCATTCCTGCTGGTCGGTAAATGCCCTAATAGCGAAGGGTTGTGTACTTTCCATCACTCAAGCCCTGAAAAAATCTGGCCCTGCGAGATTCCGTATGAAGTTGCCCCACTTGTAGACAGGGCTTCTTCGCGGCTGCTGCAAGCTATACGGCGGCAAAAAAGCTGGTCGGAAACCAACCGTCGCCACGGTTGCGGGCTTTGTGCCATCCCCTCTCTGCGCAACGCCGGAATTCACGGCTTGAAGCTGGTTGGCCGCGGGGCACCGGTCGCGCAGAAAGTCAGCAATGTTATCCTGACAAGAGAGTTTCTTTCTTTGGCAGAGAGCGTTACTGATTTTGCAGAATATCGACGTAAGGCAATGGCCGCCCACAGGGAAAGATTTGGTGCGGTCTGTCACCAGAATGTTTGTTACTATCCTGAGTTTTTTGATGGGCCTGAGTTTTTTGATGGGCCGGAATTTATTGATGGGCCGGAATTTATTGATGGGGGAGCAGCATGAGACCTTTGTTGGATAGCGCGGATATCGAGACCTTGTCTCGGGAAGACAGTGTTCGTGGTGTGCTTGTTCGTATGGCTCTGGAGCAGGCAGAGCACGCCGATAGTGAAGAAAAGGTGCTTCTGGAAAAAGCCCTGCAAATGCTCCTGACGCGGTTCAAGGTCATGGAGGATGATGCCTCATGATACTACGTAGCATAGAGTTGGAAAGCTTTGGTAAATTTCGTGGCCAGACCGTAGAATTCAGACGCGGTATGAACCTGGTGATCGGTCCCAACGAGGCGGGCAAATCGACCATTGCCGAGGCTGTTCCGGCTGTGCTGTTCGGCACGGACCGTCTTGAAAGATTTAAGCCATGGGGACGTAATGTCTGTTCAGCCGCGCTTTTTTTTGAAGGTCGGGGACGTACGGTCAAGATCAAACGCAACCTGATTACGGATGAAGTCGAGTTGCTTGAAAAGGATGACCTTTATCACATCTTGTCGCAATTCTCCGGCAAAGTGCCGCTTCGGGGTCGTAGTGCGTCTTGTCGCGAATACCGGGCCCTGCTTGAATCCTTGCTCGGAGTCGCTGATGAAGGGCTGTTTCGTGCCACATATTTCTTTGGCCACCATCCACAGGAGTGGAGCGGTGAAGATCTCGCGCAGAAGCTGCGAACGCTGGTCAGTGGTTCGGCAGAAGCCGATTATGCGGAGATCCTCGATGCTCTGCTGGATGAACATTTTCTGCTGACTCGCAGCAACCCCTGGGGCCGAGATAAAAAGCGCGATCGTGAATATGAAGATGTCTGCGGCCAGTTGGCGAATCAGGGGGCTGCTGAAGCTGTACCGATTTTTGTTGAAATAGATCGTTCGGCAGACATCGAAGCAGAGATAGAAAAGCTTTCCGGTGAGTTCGAGAGTGACCGTCAGGAACATGAAAAAGGGCTGCGGTATATCGAGAGTGTCCGCCGTAAAACGGTAGAATCATCAGTGAAAACAACCTCCACTGGTGTCGAGGCGCAGTCGAAAGACAAGATAAATCCTCAAGCGAAAGACAAGATAAATCCCCAGCCGAAAGACAAAAAATCACTGGTCAGTGATGTCGCTTTGTCTGCGCAGCTTGCTGCCGTGGGCTTGCCGAAAAACCCGCCACGTGAGTTGCCGGAACTGCTGGCTGATGCAGCAAAAATCAGACAGGAACTGGCTGCGTTGCAACCACCTTTTTCTGCACTCAAC
>PVMK01162355.1_pt1 | contig 21061 bp, 20 predicted proteins | sample 1853481 | NCBI WGS metagenome assembly PVMK01 (sample SAMN08533507, study PRJNA380276) | Marine sediment metagenome, whole genome shotgun sequencing project.
GGGTTGCCCCAGGAAATCGTGATGATGGCAAGATCCATAAAAGAGCCCGGCATATTGGCAGATATGATTGCCTCCACCATCAACTCCAGCCTTGAAGAAAAACAGGACGTTCTGCAAATTTTTGACACGAAAAAACGGTTAAAAGAAGTTACTCGACTGGTCAACCATCAGTTGGAAATCCTTGAGCTGGGAAACAAAATTCAATCCCAGGTCAAAGGGGATATGGATAAACGGCAGCGGGAATACTATCTTCGGGAGCAGCTCAAAGCCATTAAAGAAGAACTGGGCGAAAAAGATGAAGCCGCTGTGGAAATTGAAGATTACCGGGCAAAAATCGAAGAAAAAAATCTTCCGGAAGAAGCCCGCAAGGAGGCTGAGCGGGAACTGGACCGCCTTTCCCGTATGCATCCGTCTTCAGCGGAATATACCGTGGCATCGACCTACCTGGACTGGCTGACCGCACTTCCCTGGCATGAAAGTACAGAAGACAACCTTGACATCAAAAAGGCCAGAAAAATTTTAGATAAAGACCACTTTGGGCTGGAAAAAGCCAAAAAGCGAATTCTGGAATATTTGGCGGTGCGCAAGTTAAAACCGGAGTCAAAGGGGCCTATTCTATGCTTTGTCGGTCCCCCCGGTACGGGTAAAACATCTTTGGGCCACTCCATCGCCCGGGCTTTAAACCGCCAGTTTTTCCGAATTTCACTCGGCGGCGTAAGGGATGAGGCTGAAATAAGGGGGCATCGACGCACGTACGTCGGCGCGCTCCCCGGCCGCATTATTCAGGGAATACGGCGGTCCGGATCGAACAATCCCGTATTTATGCTCGACGAAATCGATAAAGTTGGAAGCGATTTTCGAGGTGATCCGTCATCTGCGCTTCTGGAAGTTCTCGATCCTGAACAGAACTTTTCTTTTTCAGATCACTATCTGGACGTGCCCTTTGACCTGTCAAAAGTGATGTTCATAACCACCGCCAACATTCTTGATACCATTCCGCCAGCACTGCGGGACAGAATGGAAGTCCTGAAGCTTCTCGGCTATACACTCGACGAAAAAATCAGAATCGCCAATCGCTATCTTATCCCCCGCCAACGTGAAGCCCATGGCCTTAAGAGCAAACAATTGTCTTTTACAAAAGGCGCTGTTAAACACATTATATCGGGGTATACTCGCGAAGCCGGCTTGAGAAATCTCGAACGTGAAATTGCATCGATCTGCCGTGGGGTTGCTGCCAGTATCGCTGAAAATAAAGTCGAGTCCGTTTCAATCAAGGTCGAAAATATTTCCAAGTACCTCGGGCCCGTTCGATTGATTGCGGAAGCAAAAGCTAGAACCTCAATTCCCGGAGTGGCAACGGGGCTTGCCTGGACACAGGCCGGCGGCGAACTCCTCTTTATAGAAGCAACCTCCATGAGGGGTAGTAAAGGCCTTACCCTGACAGGCCAGCTTGGAGATGTCATGAAAGAATCCGCAACCGCGGCATTGAGTTTTATTCGATCGAATGCCGATACCATTGGCATCCCTGAGGATTATTTCGAAAAACACGATATTCATATTCACGTCCCGGCAGGCGCTATTCCCAAAGACGGTCCTTCAGCCGGTGTCACCATGCTAACAGCACTGACCTCGTTACTGACCCACAAAACCATCAACAAAGATCTTGCCATGACCGGTGAAATAACATTAAGAGGTCAGGTTCTCCCTGTTGGCGGCGTCAAGGAAAAGGTACTGGCAGCCCATCGTGCGGGCATAAAAACGATTATCATACCAAAGTGGAACGAAAAAGATCTGGAAGACATACCCAAAGAAATTCAGGATAAAATCCGCTTCCACCCTGTAGAAAAGATGCAGGATGTTTTGAAAATCGCATTTGAAAAATAGTGATGTCCATTCAATTAAAAAAAAGATATTCCCTTCCAATTTATAGACGTTTTGCTCTTTGTGGTCTTTTAATTTTTCTTTTTTACGGATGTGCAGCAGTCGAGCCTCCGCCGACCCCTCCCGAGCAACCGAAACCCTATAAAATCGGGAAAAACTGGTATCAGCCGCTGGCGCATGCACAAGGCTTCAACCAGCGCGGCAGAGCATCTTGGTACGGCAGGGACTTTCACGGAAAAAAGACATCCAATGGCGAAACCTATAATATGTATGCCATGACAGCTGCCCACAAAACCCTCCCCTTCGGAACGTATGTCAGCATATGCAATTTAGAAAACAACCGAAAAATCGAAGTCAGAATTAACGACCGGGGGCCTTTTGTCCGCGATCGGATCATCGATCTTTCTTATACGGCGGCAAAAAAACTCGGCGTTGTCGGACCCGGTACAGCAGACGTTGAAATTATAGCACTCGGCGAACCCATTCGGCCGGATATATCCAAAAGCACCGGTCAATCCTATACGCCGTCAAATTATTATCAGGGAAATTTTACCATTCAGATCGGGGCTTTTAGTGAGTGGATTAACGCTGAAAGACTCCGGAAAAAGCTTGCTCGATCCTACAAAAATGTCCACATCACAACCTATTTCGATGGGAATGATACTTTTTATCGGGTCAGGGCAGGCAGATATTCGAGCCTGGAAGAAGCAGACAGGGATGAAGAATTCATGATCCAAAACGGATATGAGAATGCATTTGCAATTGCGGAAGATAATTGACGAGTCGAGAACAAATACTACAAAAAGTCGCCTTTCTGGACCGTGACGGCGTGATTAACCGTGATTCGGCGGATTACATAAAGCACTGGTCTGAATTTGAGTTTCTTCCTAAAAGTTTAGAGGCTTTAAAGCAGCTCAAACAGAATGGGTTTACCACCATTGTCATCACCAACCAGTCGGTTATCAATCGTAAGATGGTATCCAGAGAGAGACTCGACCATATTCATACCCTGATGAAGACCAGCGTTCAAACCAGCGGGGGTAAAATAACAGATATATTCTTTTGCCCCCATACACCGGGAGACCGGTGCGATTGCCGGAAACCTAAGCCGGGATTGATTTATCAGGCAAAAAAGAAATATCGGATTGACCTTGCATCCGCTGTCATGGTTGGGGATAGTGCAAAAGATATTGAATGTGCCCGAAATGCCGGTTGCAGATACGCGCTTCTGGTCAAAACCGGTAATGGAATCCAGGCTGAAAAACTATTAAAAGAGAAAGCGATCCATCCCGACCATGTGGCCCTGGATCTTTTCAACGCCGTTCACTGGATAATCACCCGTTACAATTCGCCAAACCATCCGGACCACCTGCATCGATCATGAACAAGCCCCTTCCCAAAACCACCCTTGAAGGTGAGGTGGAAAGAATCACCTATTCTAATCCTGAAACCCATTATACCATCGCAAAATTGAAAACGAGCAAGACCCACAATATAGTTACCATCGTGGGGTCAATGCCGGCTGTCAAACCGGGACAATTCCTTAAAATTGAAGGAACCTGGGAAACCCATCCTAAATATGGGCAGCAGTTCAAAATCAAGTCATATGAAGAGACGTTGCCAGCCACTATTAGCGGTATCAAAAAATATTTGGCATCCGGTATTGTCAAAGGGATCGGACCTTCAGCAGCCCATAGAATGGTCAGCCGTTTTGGAGACAAGACTTTTGAAATCATAGAAAAAAATCCTGAAAGACTAATGGAAGTCGACGGCGTCGGACAAGCAAAAGCAGCGTTAATATGTGACGCCTGGAAATACAATCATGCGGCAAGAAGCGTAATGCAGTTATTACAAAATACGGGGGTTAAAACCGCTTATTGTGCAAAAATACTTAAAACGTATGGTGCGGATGCGGTCAATATTATCCGAAATGATCCTTACCGCCTGGCCACCGATATTCCCGGAATCGGTTTTTATTTTGCCGACAGAATCGCGCTGAAGATGGGTGTCTCAAGGGATGACACCCGTCGTATAAGGGCTTGCATCATCCATGTGATTCAGCAGTTTATCAATGAAGGGCACGTCTTTGTTTTTGAAAATCAATTGGTTGCGCAGTGTGCAGACCTTTTTCAGCTTGAAGCCGATATCACCCGATATTCCATCGAGAAATTATCTGTTGACGGAGAATTGGTCATTGAAAATACACCGGATACTTCTGAACACAGAATCGTTTACTTGAAAGAAATTCATCAGGCGGAAACCGGTATATCCAATCGGATTAAAGCCCTGCTGTCTGTCCCGGTAATACCGCCCTCAATAGATGCGGAACGCATTTCAAAAGAAGTTCAAAAAAAATTGGCCATAGCACTTTCCCGGGAACAAATTGATGTCCTTGAAAAAATTCTCTCCCATCGTGCGGTTATTATTACCGGCGGACCTGGCACCGGCAAAACAACCCTGATTAAATCTGTCAATGCCATTTTTGAAGCCTTAGGGAAACGGGTTCTTCTTGCGGCGCCAACCGGTCGCGCAGCCAGACGGCTGTCCGAGGTTACCCGAAGGAATGCAAAAACTATTCACAGATTATTGGGCGTTAATTTTAAAAACGGTCTATTCGATAAGAATCGGGATAACCCTTTGGACGCGGATGCAGTAATTATTGATGAAGTTTCCATGGTGGATACCCTTTTGATGTTTCATCTGATCAATGCGGTCCCCATGACCGCTGTGCTGATACTGGTCGGTGACGTTTTCCAGCTTCCGTCAATAGGTCCCGGCAACGTTCTTTCCGACATGATAAAATCAGCCCGGACACCTATATTTTATCTAAAGAAAATTTTCAGGCAGGCTCATAAAAGTCCCATTGTGTTTAACGCTCACAAAATTCGCCAGGGTGAATTCCCGGTCTTCAAGCCGCTGGACCATACTGAAGACCTTTCTGAGTTTTATTTTATAGAACAGGATGATCCGAACACGGTTGTCGCCACGATTCTCGAATTGTGCAACAAAACAATTCCGGAACAATTTAATTTTGATCCGGTGCACGAAGTTCAGATTCTAACACCCATGCATAAAGGCGTCATCGGAACGATCCATCTTAATCAGGTTTTGCAGGAGGTATTGAACCCAAATCCGGTGATTATCGAAGCCAGAGGCAGTACATTCAAAATCGGAGACAAGGTCATGCACCTTAAAAACAACTATCAAAAAGAGGTTTTCAACGGAGATATCGGGACCATACGCACTGTTGACGTAAAAGAAAATGTCTTTTCGGTGGACTTCTACGGAAGGACGGTAAGTTACGATTTTACGGAGATGGATGAAATATCCCTGGCTTATGCCATAACTGTTCATAAATCTCAGGGATCCGAGTACCCGGCCGTCATATTACCGATAATGACCCAGCATTTTGTTCTTCTCCAGAGAAACCTTTTATACACCGCCATTACACGGGGCAAGAAACTGGTAATTCTAATCGGCACAAAAAAAGCCCTGGCCATTGCGCTCAAAAACGATACGCCTAAAAAACGTCTTTCCGGCCTTGCTTTCAGGCTTATGCAGAATTAACATATTTAGTCACTTTCAAGCTTACTGCTTTTGCAAGATTAGACCAATACCTATGACCTGACCCTGAAGACCAGGTTTTTAACAACTAAATAAATATACATTAAAAATCTTGACAATGCTTATTATTTCAATTAGTTAAACTTTCAACCTTTATCAAGGTTTGCGATGAATATATACATTAACAAAAACAATTAGTTAGGTGATTACTCATGGCAGTTCCAAAACGAAAAACATCAAAATCAAAGCGGGATAAGCGGCGGACTCACCAAAAGATTGCAGGCCCCTAATCTGACCAGTTGTCCCCAGTGCGGTGATGCCAAGCTTCCACATCATGCATGCCCCAGTTGCGGCACGTATAAAGGCCGCACTGTAATTGAAATCGAATAGTTTTGATTGTTTCCTAAAAAGACTTTTTTACGCGACCGGTGAGCATTTTTTGGGTTCTTGAAAATATTATCCCTTCAAAGCACTCAACTGTTCCTTCAGTTCCAACATACAGGGTAATATCATGTCTGGAAACACAACACCCATTGTTATCGGCAGCGATCATGCTGCCTATGATTTGAAAGAAAAAATCAAAGCATTCCTCATCGAAAGGTCCATCGATGTTGAGGATGCGGGATGCTACAGTGAAAATTCGGTGGACTATCCGGATTATGGCATCAAAGTCGCATCAATGGTTTCTTCGGGTAAATTTTCGCGTGGGATCTTGTTGTGCGGCACAGGGATTGGCATGTCCATGGTTGCCAATAAATTTTCTCGTGTCAGGGCGGCGCTGTGTTCAGATCTTTTTTCCGCCATCATGAGCAGACGACACAACGATTCCAATATATTGGTCTTGGGGGGTCGCGTTATCGGAGATATGCTTGCCATAGAGATTGTTAAAACCTGGCTGGAAACACCCTTCGACGGTGGAAGGCATCTTCGCCGACTGGAAAAATTTGATCGGATAGATGAGTCTGTTGATTAATGAGAATTTTTGTTCAAGATCAAGGCATGCGAAAAAAATAACCACAGGTGCCCCGCAGGAAATGCCCTTGGGGTGCATATGTTTGATATTCTGAGGATTATTTTTTGAGCATAACGCAGAGATTGGGCGAAAAGACCATTAATCAACAGGCTCATAGATATGGATGGGAAACACGGTTGTACCGGTTGACCCGTTAAAGGAAAAATATTTGAACTTTAGATTCATCGAAAAAGTAGATCCCGAGATTGCCCGTGCAATCTCCATGGAAATCGACCGGCAGACCAACACGTTGGAGCTTATTGCATCGGAAAATATTGCAAGTCCTGCAGTCATGGCCGCCCAGGCAAGTGTACTTACCAATAAATATGCCGAAGGCTATCCGGACAAACGGTATTACGGCGGGTGTGAATATGTAGATGTTGCTGAAAAACTGGCAGTAAGTCGCGCAAAAAAACTATTTAAAGCCCCTTATGCGAATGTTCAGCCGCATTCGGGTTCCCAAGCCAATATGGCCGTATATTTTGCGCTGTTAGATCCGGGAGATACCGTCCTGGGGATGAATTTGTCCCATGGGGGACACCTGACCCACGGCAGCTCGGCCAGTTTTTCAGGAAAACTCTATAATTTTATTCACTATGGCGTAAATGCAGATACCGACACCATCGACTATGAAGAACTGGCACGATTGGTAAAAAAGCATCGGCCGAAATTGATCGTTGCCGGAGCCAGTGCATACCCGCGTATTATAGATTTCGAAGCGTTCGCACAAATCGCGGCATCGGTAAGCGCGTATTTAATGGCAGATATGGCCCACATTGCCGGTCTTGTGGCCGCCGGGCTTCATCCCTCTCCCGTACCGTTTGCCGATGTGATAACTTCAACAACGCACAAAACATTAAGAGGGCCGCGCGGCGGCCTGATTCTGGCTCGAACCGATTACAGCACCCGACTCAATAAGGAAATATTCCCTGGGATTCAAGGCGGACCGCTCATGCATGTTATTGCGGCCAAAGCGATTGCTTTCAAAGAAGCCCTGAGCGAATCATTCAAGACATATCAGAAAGATATCGTAAAAAACGCAGATGTTCTCGCCGGCCATCTGATGGATAGGGGTTTAAAACTGGTTTCCAACGGTACCGATAACCACATGATGATCGTCGATTTGAGAAATCTGAAAATAACAGGGAAAGATGCTGAAGACGCCCTGGGCCGTGCCGGAATTACCGTGAACAAAAATTCCATACCCTTTGAGACGCTCAGCCCTGCGGTTACCAGTGGTATCCGTATCGGGACACCCTCAATTACCACCAGGGGCATGGAAGCGCCGGAAATGAAAACAATTGCAGAACTTATTGTCCATGTGCTTCAAAATTCCACGGATGATAAAATTATTGCAACGACAAAGAAAAAAGTGTTTGAGCTTTGCCAGGCATTTCAGCTGTATCGAAACTGGCACAAAGAGGTGGAATAAAAGTGGCACAGGGAAGCAGCCGCCCTTCATGGGAAGCCTATTTTATGGACATCACGTCTCTGGTATCCAGGCGTTCCACATGCCTCCGGCGGTCGGTTGGCGCCATCATCGTAAAAGACAAAAGAATCTTGTCCACCGGTTACAACGGTGCGCCCACCGGCATTAAACACTGCCTCGAAACAGGATGCCTAAGGGAGAAACTGAATATCGCCTCGGGTGAAAATCATGAGCTTTGTCGAGGGATACATGCCGAACAGAATGCGATCATTCAGGCCGCTTATCATGGTGCTTCCATAAAGGATGCATCACTTTTCTGTACCAATCTGCCCTGTTCCATATGTGCCAAGATGATTATCAACGCAGGAATAAACAGGATCTTTTACAAGTCTGGATACGCAGACTCCATGTCCGAAGAAATGTTGAAGGAAGCGGGTGTTGACGTCATAAAGGTTGATGTCGGCCCGTCCGAATTAACCATCAATAATCCGAGATAGAGCCAGGGAGGAATTCATGAAGTGTCCATTTTGCGGAGAAATAGACAACAAAGTGATCGACTCTAGATTGAGTAAAGATGGGAATGTCATCCGGAGACGCAGGGAATGCATTATATGTAGCAGACGATTTACCACTTACGAACATATTGAAGATATCCCTGTCATGATTATTAAAAAAGATGGGCGTCGTGAAGTTTTTTCCCGTGAGAAGGTCCGTTCGGGCCTCCAAAAGGCATGTCAGAAACGGGATATAAGTGTTAATGTTATCGATGAGTTCCTGGATGAACTGGAACGCGATCTCAGGGAAACCGGTGAAAAGGAGATACCTTCCCACAAAATCGGTGAAAAGATCATGGCAAAGCTTCATGATATAGATGATGTCGCCTATGTAAGGTTTGCTTCAGTATACAGGGAATTCAAGGATGTAAACGATTTTGTTGCTGAATTAAAACATCTTTTGAGCAGACATTAGGTCAACCATAGAATTTTGACATTAATAGACCACAAGCATTTTATGCAGATGGCTCTCGACCTTGCCAAAAAAGGCGAGGGGTTTACTTCGCCAAACCCAATGGTCGGTGCCGTAATTGTTAAAGGCGGCGAGGTTATCGGAAGGGGATATCACAGAGCCGCAGGGGAAGCTCATGCTGAAGTCGATGCCATCGACAATGCTGGAAGTTTGGCACGAGATGCAACCCTTTATGTCACGCTGGAGCCTTGTAATCATACTGGACGTACGCCCCCCTGCACCGAAAAGATAATAGGTGCAGGAATTCAGCATGTCGTTGCTGCCATGGAAGACCCAAATCCGGACGTGAAAGGTGGCGGCTTAGAATATTTAAAAAATCGCGGCATCAAAACCACGGTGGGCATTTGTGAAGACCACGCAAAAAGACTGAATGATTTTTTTATAAAATACACCCTAACAAAAAGACCCTTTACGATCATTAAATGCGCAGCGACGTTAGACGGGCGCATCGCAACAAAAAGCGGTGATTCCAAGTGGGTTACCGGTAAAGCGGCCAGGGAGTTTGTCCACCGTCTTCGTCATGCTGTCGATGCCATTATGGTGGGAATCAATACCGTAGAGAAAGACAACCCCAGTTTGACCACCCGGCTGGAAAATCGTTCAAAAGATTTCAAAAGTCTGGATTCCACAAGAATTATTCTCGACACCCATCTTAGAATTTCTGAAGAGGCTAAACTCTTGCAGCTTCATTCGGATTCTGATACGATACTGGTCACCGGTCGTTCGGCTTCAAGTGATAAAAAGGCCCGAATAGAAAAGACAGGTACCAGAATTATCGAATCACCTTTAAAGGATGGGATGATCGACCTTGACCGCCTCATGGATCACTTGGGATCCTTGGGTATAACCAGCCTCCTTATCGAAGGAGGCAGCCGGGTTATTGCATCAGCTCTATCCGCAGGCATCGTTGAAAAAATTATATTTTTCTTTGCACCTAAAATTCTGGGAGGAGATGACGGCATTCCCATCTGTAAAGGACCGGGGGCGGATGTAATGGATCGCTGTATTCCGGTTAAGGATATTCATGTCAGACGATTCGGTAACGACATTATGATTGAAGGGTATATTGACAAATAATTTAACCCAAAGCAAATACACCGAAACCGGACAAAATCCAAGATTGACAATTTCCAACAGACTATTTTTTGAATTATGTTTACCGGAATAATAGAAGGTCTCGGCACAATCCGTGAGATACGGCCAACGGGTCAGGGGAAACGCTTGGGTGTAGATGCGGATTTTGATCTTGATCAAACCAAAATCGGAGACAGTATTTCAGTAAACGGCGCCTGTTTGACCGTGGTTATGATCGAGGGCACACTGTTTAAGGTGGACATGTCGCCTGAAACCCTTGCAGCGACGACCTTTAGCAGGGCAAAGATCGGAAATCGCATCAACCTTGAGCGCGCCCTTAGACTGTCCGATCGCCTTGACGGTCACCTTGTTTCAGGGCATATTGATGGAATTGGAACCGTAAAACTCAAAGAAAAAACCGGAAACGCCATAATTTTCACCATTGAAATACCCGAATCCCTGTCGTATTATATGATAAAAAAGGGCTCGGTTGCAGTGGACGGCATCAGCCTCACCATTAACAACTGCGACCGCAACCGTTTTGACGTAAGTATCATACCGCATACTGCAAGATTGACGACCTTGGGCTTTATAAAAGCCGGAGATCTTGTCAACATAGAAACAGACATGATCGGAAAATATGTTGAACGGTTTGTTCGCCGAAGTCATGACATTGACAGCCCCAAAGAGACCGGCAAATCGGTGGACATGCAGTTTCTCGCCAAAACCGGTTTTATTTAATTTGGGGTTTCAGAACTTTTACAATTTATTGAAAATAAATAAAATAACGGAGAAAATAAATAAAAATGCCACTATTATCCACCGAAGAAGCAATTAAAGAAATAAGGACCGGACGTATGGTTATTCTCGTTGATGACGAAGACCGTGAAAACGAGGGGGACCTAACTATGGCTGCTGAAGCTATGACACCTGAAGCCATTAATTTTATGGCCAAATATGGAAGAGGGCTTATTTGCCTGTCCATGACCGGAGAAAAAATCGATTCTCTCAACCTGCCGCTGATGGTTGAAAACAATACCTCTAAATATCAGACCGGTTTTACGGTGTCTATCGAGGCACGGTGCGGTGTAACAACCGGTATTTCCGCTGCGGACCGCGCCACCACAATTCTTGCAGCCGTAGCAGACGATGCTCAGCCCACCGATCTTGTGAGACCCGGACATGTATTCCCGCTGCGGGGAAGGAACGGAGGGGTCATCGTGCGAGCCGGCCAGACAGAAGGGTCGATAGATCTGTCGCGTCTTGCCGGTTTAAAACCCGCCGGAGTGATTTGTGAAATCATGGATGAAGACGGTACCATGGCCCGGATGCCGGCACTCGAAAAGTTCAGCGAAAAACACGGCATTGGCATATGCACCATCGCTGATCTTATTGAATACCGTATGCGTACCGAATCATTCGTGAAAAGGGTTGCAGAGACGATTATTCCCACATCCATTGCAGGAGAATTCAAAGCAATTGTGTATAAAAATGATGTGGATGATTTGTTGCATATCGCCATGGTCAAGGGGCACATTGATCCGGAGAAACCCGTCCTTGTCAGAGTCCACTCAGAGTGCCTTACCGGAGATATTTTCGCTTCCCTTCGTTGTGACTGTGGTGATCAACTCCAGACGGCCATGGAAATGATCGACCAGGAGAACGCCGGGGTACTCCTCTATATCCGCCAGGAAGGACGCGGCATCGGTCTTGTTAACAAGATTAAGGCCTATGCACTCCAGGATCAGGGCCTTGATACGGTTGAGGCCAATGAAAAACTCGGATTTAAGCCTGATTTGAGAAATTACGGGATTGGCGCCCAGATTCTGGTGGACCTCGGCGTTAAAAAGATGCGGCTTCTCACCAACAATCCCAAGAAGATGGTCGGCCTTGAAGGATATGGGCTCAGTTTAATAGAGCAAATTGAGATCGAGACAGAACCCAATGAATACAATCGAAATTATCTGGAATGCAAGAAACTTAAGATGGGACACCTGTTAAATGTCAATACCGTACCGTAAAATTGTGCTAACGGTTACAGGTGGTATCTTTCAATAACATCGGGAGGAGATCAAATGCCAAAAATTATTGAAGCCAATCTCCTGGCTGAGGGCAAAAAATTTGGGCTTGTTGTAAGCCGTTTTAATGATTTTATCACCGAAAAGCTTTTTAAAGGTGCTTTGGATGGGCTGTTACGCTCCGGTGCCAGAGACGAAGATATCGAGGTTGTAAAGGTGCCTGGTGCCTTTGAAATACCATTGATGGCCAAAAAGATGGCCGCAAAAGATCGATACCATGCGATTATCTGTCTGGGAGCTGTCATTAGAGGCGCAACGCCACATTTTGATTATGTCAGCGCCGAAGTCTCCAAAGGAATCGCCGTGGTGAGCCTGGAATCTGAAGTTCCGGTCATCTTTGGCATTGTAACCACAGATACCATCGAACAGGCCATAGAACGTGCGGGAACAAAAGCCGGCAATAAGGGATGGGATGCGGCAATAACCGCCATAGAAATGGCAAATTTGATTGAGATCATCGACCAGGTTTAACCATGGGGAACCGTCGCAAGTCCCGAGAACTTGCTATGCAGGCGCTCTTTTATATTGATATGAACCAGAATGACTCCAATGAGTTGCTGGAACGATTCTGTGTCAATTTTAACCCTTCAAAAAAAGCCCGCTCTTTTTTTCTCAAACTTGTAAACGGCGTTATCCAAGCAAAATCCGAAATCGATTCAATTATCGAAAACTTCTCCGATAATTGGAAAATAAGCCGCATGTCCTGCGTGGACAGAAATATTATTAGAATCGCCGTGTATGAACTGCTTTACTGTCAGGACATTCCACCAAAAGTATCCATCAACGAGGCCATTGACGTGGGAAAGAAATTCGGCACCGAAGTGTCAGGTGCCTTTATCAATGGAATCCTCGACGGTATACACATGGCCCTTAAAAAAAGGGAAATAAAAACAAAAACCAACATTCAGATAACCGAAACCAGTTAACGAAAAGGAGATTGCGATGGAAGTCAAAAAAGTTCTCTTAACGGAAGATGAAATGCCGAGACAATGGTATAATATACTTGCCGATATCAAGATGAACCCACCTCTGGGACCCGACGGAAAGCCGATTACGCCTGAAGCTCTTGCGCCGGTTTTCCCCATGAACCTCATCGAGCAGGAGGTCAGTCCCGACAGATGGATCGATATACCGGAAGATGTCCTAAAGGTTCTTAGCATCTGGCGACCATCGCCGTTGGTCAGAGCACGCGCTCTTGAAAAATTTCTTGATACGCCTGCAAGGATCTACTTTAAAAATGAAGGGGTAAGTCCCCCTGGAAGCCATAAACCGAACACCGCCGTTCCTCAGGCATATTACAACAAAGTTTTCGGGATTGAGAAAATGACCACCGAAACCGGGGCCGGACAATGGGGAAGCGCCCTCTCCTTTGCCTGTTCCCAGTTCGGAATTGAATGTAAAGTTTTTATGGTCAGAGTCAGCTTCGACCAGAAACCGTATCGTAAATCGATGATGGAAGCTTGGGGTGGAAAGTGCGTGGCAAGTCCCAGTACAGAAACGAATGCCGGTCGGAATGCCTTGGAAAATGATCCTGACACACCTGGAAGCCTTGGTATTGCTATCAGTGAGGCCATTGAAGCTGCCGTCAGTGATGAAAGCGGTAAAACACGCTACTCATTGGGCAGCGTTCTAAATCATGTTATGTTGCACCAAACCATTATTGGGCTTGAAGCAAAAAAACAACTCGAAAAGATCGGGGAGTATCCGGATGTCGTGATTGCCTGCGCCGGCGGTGGAAGCAATTTTGCCGGCCTTGCATTCCCGTTTGTTCACGACAAAATAAATGGGAAAAATATTGATATATATCCATATGAACCGTCAGCCTGCCCAACCCTGACAAAGGCACCGTTTGTCTACGATCACGGGGATACCGCAAGATATACACCCTTGCTCCCGATGCACAGTCTCGGGCATGCCTTTGTTCCACCACCGATTCATGCAGGAGGGCTCCGGTATCACGGGATGTCTCCTACAGTGAGCCAGCTTGTTAACGAGGGAATTATCGAAGCAAAATCTGTAACCCAACTGGATGCTTACAAGGCGGGGGTTATTTTTACAAGGACTGAAGGGTTTATACCTGCTCCGGAAACAAACCACGCTTTGGCCGGGGTCATTGAAGAGGCAAAAAAAGCCAAAGAAGAGGCCAAAGAAAAGGTTATCCTGTTCAACTGGAGCGGTCACGGTCTCATCGACCTTACAGCTTATGACAAATATTTTGCCGGGGAGTTGCATAACTTTGTCTTGACTGACGCCGAGATGTCGGCGTCGGAAAAGGTGTTCGAAAATTTTCCCAAGCCGCAAACCCTAAAAAGCCGTTGATCAATGAATAAAGTTTTTGATGGTCTTGAGCGAAGATGTCCCAGACTGGGCGGACCTGTTTCGTTCGGATACTGCAGAACAAACGGCGAAGACGGTTTGCCCTGCTGGAAGATATTCGACTGCTGGTGGGAATCCTTCGACGTGGTGGAATATTTAAAAAAATCCTTGCCGGAGGATACGTTTAAAAGACTTGTTAATGTAAAGCCAAAACCAAAAATGGTAAGTCTTGTTGAGCTCATCGAGCAAGCAAAAAATCGGGCTCCGTAAAAAACAGGATCATTGGATTGCGGTTCGACCCTGTTCTACCATATCACTAAAATGATACTCAAATTTAATTATCAATTATCATAGGAGGCTATCTTGATTATCAAAGAACTGGTCGTTGGACCGCTTATGGCAAACTGTTTTATCTGCGGTTGTTCGAAAACAAAAGAAGCTGTTGTCATCGATCCGGGAGGTGATGCAAACACCATATTGCTTTCTCTGGCTGATTCCAAGCTCAAGGTAAAATATATTATCAATACCCACGGACATTTTGACCATGTCAGCGCCAACGGTAAAATGAAAGATGCAACCGGTGCCGACATCCTGATTCATCCTCTCGATGCACCCATGCTGGAAAAACTTTCATCAAATGCAGCTTTTTTCGGGGTTTCTGTGGAAAACTCACCACCGTGCGATCAAACCCTTGAAGAAAGCGATACTGTTTCTTTTGGTGACATTACACTGAAAGTTATCCATACGCCCGGACATACGCCGGGCGGTATTTCACTGTATGCCAACGGGGTTGTTTTTGTGGGAGACACACTGTTTGCCGGTTCCATCGGCCGCACCGATTTTCCAGGCGGAGATTTTAACACCCTGATATCAAGCATCAAGACCAAACTTTTTAATATGGAAGACGATGTAAGGGTCTTTTCAGGGCACGGTCCGGAAACAAGCATCGGCATAGAAAAGCGTCATAATCCTTTTGTGGGGCAGTTTTAATTTTTTGATTGAATACGATAATTGCCCCCCGTCCCGACTATATTTGTGACGGGACGGGGGAAACACTCAATACTGAAATTCACCTTCATGCCTCCTACCTGCTATAACCACGGTAGTGACCTTGACGCCTTGTTTCTTTATAATGATGCGGGCGCCATCTTTTCCCGGCCTTCCAATGTCCTCGATGATGTCTCGGCGGGTGATGATATCCATAACGGGGCGGACACGGGTATCTGTAGGCCACTCTCGGCGCCGGACATGGATAAATACAACCGTTAATCAGTGCACCGCCCAGAACCGCTGCACCAACGCCTATGGCTACACCTTCCCATCGATACTGCTGAGGGCTCCCCGCCCAGGCCGAGGTCGAGATAAATGACAGCGTGAAAACCATTGCCAAAAGAACGATTATCAGATTTCTCTTTTTCATTTTCTTGTCTCCTTTCTGGCATCTTTTGCACCTTTAGACGTCGGAAATCGAAAAAGGTTTAAATTGAGATGAAATGTGCCCGAAGGAAACCTGTAATTTTTCAATAAAATCAAGGAAAGCGGATATTTTAACCACAGTGATACGAGGTGGTATTTCGCGGATAACGCTAAAGCTTCACTTCGTGAAAAATTTGAGTCTAAAGCAGATATTGGCGGAAAAGAAAGTTTTTGTTCAAGCGCCAATTAGGCGGCTGCGATATGCAGCCATATGGAAAATGTAACAGCAGACAGCATGGTGCAAACGGAAAGCGCTGCCACTGCAAAATCTTCATCCCCGTTCATTTCTTTTGCCATAACATAGGTTAAAGTGGCGGTGGGCGATGCCAGAAGGATAAGGCCGGGAAGATAGCCCTGGGGATCTACATGGAATAAACGGTAGAAGATAACGCCTAAGCCCGGAAGTAGAGCCAGCTTCAAGAAACTCGAACAAAAAAGTTGAAATATCTTCGCATGCATCAACTTAAAAGAGAGGGAAGCCCCGATGAGGAGCAATGCCATGGGGAGTGCGAGTCCGCTCAAAATATCCAGACTTCTGTCCATGACAAGGGGCAACCTTAGTCCTGTGAAGGAAAATAAAATACCTGCAAATGCCGAGAGAATAACAGGATTGCCCAGTATTCGTAAAACAACAGCCCGTTTGTTCTCTGAGGCCGAATTATTGTCAGAATTCAATTGAAGAGCGACGACGGCAAGAAAATTCTGCAATATCATGATAAACCCGGCAATAATACTGGCCCTCACAAACCCATCATTGCCGAGGGAGTAATATGCAACGGCAAGACCGATATATCCCAGATTCCCATGAAAGGAGGCCTGAATAAACGTTCCCAGAGTCCCTTGCCGAATCCGCCAAACTAAGCCCGCGCACCAGGCCACTGCAAAGACTGCCAGAACGGACAGAAGCGAAATGAACAGAACGGTAAGGTCGAAATTAGCCTTTAAGGAAGCTTTAGAGATGGCCTGAAAAATCATTGCCGGGATTGCCAGATAATAGACCAGACGATTTGCCGGACCTAAAAATTCCGGCTGGATAAACCCTTTAAATCGGACAAACCATCCAAGGGTGATTATCGAAAATATAGGAATTATAGTGTTGATAATATTCATAATAAACCGGTTATCTTAAGTTGGGGATCCACCCCGGATATTTCACGGATTTTGCGCAGCAATATATTTCAGCATCTGACCGATCACCATTGCGATAATATCTCTCGGCATAAAACCGTCGGGCACCCACTCCATAAATCTGTCGGTTATCTCTTGGGTGCTCTTTTGAACATCTCTGGTTTTACGATAAGACGCTTCCAGAATACCCCTTGTTTCCTTTGCGGCGTTTATGGATTGCTTCAGATATACCCTGCCGTCATCACCGGTCCTGGCGCCGAAATGCTCGGCCAGATAGACGTCGATTTCATAACCGGCCATCTTTTCAAGACTATTTTGGTATTTGTCAAAGTTTGAATTGGCCGATGTAAAAACTTTATCTTTAAATGGAACGCCTCCGGCATCGGAAGCAAACATGGCTTTCTCTTGAGGAACATAGACTGCAATGGAACATGAAGAATGACCCGGGGTATCGATCACCTCCATGGAGAGATCACCGCAGGGAAATGACGTCTCCTTCTCCGACAATATCTTCGACATCTATTTCGCCAAACTCCAGCCCCGGGGTTTCGGTCTGTTCTTCGAGTCCACGTTCAGCCAGCAGTATTCCATTTAAGAATGAAATTCTTTCGATAACTTTGGGTCTGTCCAAAAGTTCTTTTGCTCTTGCCGATGCCGTTATTTTTATCCACGGCCATCGTCTTTTGAAAAAAGGAACGATCCCGCAGTGGTCAAAATGGGAATGAAGTATCACCATCTGTTTTATCTTTTTCTCTTCTATATTAAATTCCTTTAGCTGCCGGATCACATCGGGAACGATGTAGGTCATTCCCCCGCCTAGGATGGCATACTCACCGTTTCCCTTTAAAAGATAAATACATGACGTTTTTTCACCGAGGAGCAAGATTCTTTCGGTCACCTTTCCCGGGTGGTCTATAATCATTTTATTCTCCTTTGCGAAACCGTCAGCCCCTTGGGTTTGATACATTAAAAAATCTACGATGATCCGAGTCGAGCATAAACGAAATGGGGATTCCCTGCAAGCTAATACACAATACAATAACCAAGGTTAACGCATTTGATATCGGTGCAGCGAAGCGACGGCGTGTTTCTCTTGGAAACCGACTGGCTGTTTGAAGGGCTTTAGCACGCGTTAGACCGAGCCGAATGAAATTATGATTTAAAACATCCATCGGATATTTTATTGACGAATTGTTCTTTATAACTCCGGCACGGCTCGGGCTTACGGGTGCTTAAGCACAAGTTTCAGTCGGTTGGAAAGAGATATACGCCGTCGTGGAGCGTTCTCTCTTTATTGGGATTCAATTGCGTTTGCCCTGATACATTGACTTTAAGGATGAAAAACTATCGGCAAAACAATAAATGAGCAACAAATTTATGAGAAAAATTTGAAAATTTTCCTCTGCAATGCTAATATCTTGATGGATCGAAAGTCGAGGATGCCCCAGATCTAAGTGGGGGCAGGTCAATATGGTGTAACACTTTAAATATTAGAGGTCGAAGATGAAAGTATCGAGCATACAGCTGGAAATTGTCGATCAGTCCAAACAGAATAACCTTGAACACGCGCTCAATATGGTGGACCGAACACCTGAAAGCGACCTTATTTTACTGCCTGAAATATGGCCGTGCGGTTTCTTTTCTTTCGACAGGTATCAATCTGACAGCGAACCGATGAATGGCCCGACGGTCAATGCATTCAAAGAAAAGGCACGTGAGCGGCAATGCCATATTCTGATGGGTAGTTTTGTCGAAAGAGAAAACGATAATTTGTTTAATACCACGATTTTGCTGAACCCAAACGGGGAAGTTGTCGCGAAATATCGTAAGATCCATCTTTTCGGCTATATGTCGGAAGAGGCCGAACTTTTGACCCCGGGCAAGGATGTTGTCGTTGCGGATACCCCTTGGGGAAGAAGCGGATTTTCGACCTGCTATGATCTTCGTTTCCCGGAAATTTTTCGCAGAATGGTAGATAAAAACGCAAAATTTTTTCTAGTTGTATCCGCCTGGCCCCTTGCACGCGTGGAGGCCTGGCGGTTGTTTAACAGGGCCAGAGCCCATGAGAACCTGGCGTATCTTTTCTCCTGTAACTGTACCAGCGCCGGCGCCGACACCCCTTTTGCAGGCCACAGCATGATTGTCGACCCTCTGGGACAAGTTCTGGTCGAGGCGGGGGAGGCGGAAGAAATTATCACCGCTGAAATTGATCCTGGGATGGTCGATTCGGTACGGGGTCAATTTCCGGCGCTTGAAGATCGGGTATTCAGGTAGCTGACAAGAAAAGATAAAACTAAGTTTTCGTTTTTGCCACAATGGCTTTAGCCGGTATCAGTCCGGTGGCACTGGCTGAGACAATGTTTCCTGCTACACCGGGCCCGTCGCCGGCAACGTACATCCCTTTAATCTCCGTTTCCAGATCAGGCGTGGTATCGACCTGGGTTGCAAAAAATTTAATCTCAGGTGCATAAAGCAATGTTTCGTCGTTGGATACACCAGGAACCGCCCGGTTGAGGGTATCCAGACCTTCGATGATGTTGGTCAGAATTCTCTCGGGAAGGGCCATGGCGATATCACCACAAACCACCTTGGTCAGTGTCGGTTCGATATATCCTTTTTTAACTCGGTGCCATGTACTCCGCCTTCCGCGCTTGAGATCGCCAAAGCGCTGCAGTATCGGCTTGCCGCCGCCGATGAGCGTGGCCAGGCTTCCGATGGACTCTCCGTATGCTTGATTGTCCGTTACCGGCTCCGTTAGAATCACTTTGGACAGGAATGCGAAGTTGGTATTCTCGGATTTTTTGTGCCGATATGAATGCCCGTTGACACAGACAAAGTCGGCGTAATTCTCCAATGAAACGAATCCCCCTTTATTAGTGCAGAATGTTCGGGTCTGATCGTCATATTTTGATGTCTGAATAAAAAAAGTGGGATCGTAGATGACGTCGCAAAGATCCTGCATAATATCATTATGAACCTCAACGCGTACCCCAACCTCAATGCCTCTTTGTCTGAGCCCGATCCCGTATTTTTGTGCCAGTTTCCCGGTCCAGTCCGCGCCCACGCGGCCTGGGGCCAGGATAATGTTGTTCGATGGATATTTTTTCCGGTTGGTCACGATCCCTTTCACCCGTCCGTTTTCGACAATAACGTCCTTTGCTTCCTCTGACGTGTGTATCGTCACCCCTTTGGACTTGATGTAATCGACCATATCTGCGATGTAGCCCGGCAAGCATTCACTCCCCAGATGCTTCTGTTTGATAACCAACAGGTCGATCCCATACCGCTTGGCCCGTTTCCGAATATTATAGGCTTCTTCCAAATCGGTTGGATAGACACGGCCGTCCATGCCAAATCTGTTGAATATCTGTTCCGTCTCATGGATAAGTTCCTGGGCCTTGCCGGCCGGCATAAACTGAGTTAAATCGGTCTTGCCCAATTTATGGATGAAGTTCAGCTTACCGTCAGAGAACAGGCCTGCGCCTCCGATACCGCACAGGATATTGCAGGGCTTACATTTTATACATTTGTGATTTTCAGTGATCGGGCATTTGCGTTTCAGGGGACCTTTTCCTTTATCTACAATAAGAACATTCAGGTCAGAGTGCTCGCACAGGTAATGAGCAGCAAAGAGTCCGGCGGGACCGCCGCCGATAATGATAACATCGTAATCTTTTTTCTTTATGCTGGATTGGACTACAGACATGTTTTCTCCTTATGCGGAAAGGTCTTTTATTATATCATTTTAACATTTTGAAACAATGAAGCAGCAAGCATTCAGATAGTGTTTTTCAAAGGGGCTAAATTGACACCCTGTTCTAAACACCCGAAAAAAAAGCCCTGTCTTTTCAGACAAGGCTTTTTAAAGGATCATGGAATGACCATCAATTCGGATTTATTCTTTTGATCCGATGTCGTCCTTTTTATCTTCGGTTTTTTCAGGTTCAGATTTTTCAATTACTTCCGGCACCATCGGTTCCGCGGCCTTCTCTTCAGGCTTTCCGGCTGCGTCTTCGGCAGACACCTCAGGTTCTAAAACCACCGCCTTGTCTTCGGACGTATCTTCTTTTAACGATA
>PVMK01174406.1_pt1 | contig 21061 bp, 17 predicted proteins | sample 1853481 | NCBI WGS metagenome assembly PVMK01 (sample SAMN08533507, study PRJNA380276) | Marine sediment metagenome, whole genome shotgun sequencing project.
TTGGTAGCGGACTTCCTGGCTACCTTTTTTGCTGTCTTCTTTTTAGCGGCTGGTTTCTTCGCAGCCTTCCTGGTGACCTTCTTTTTCGCCTTTTTCTTTGCTGCTGCCATTGCTGTACTCCTCTTGCGGTGCGAGTGCGGTTATCCTAAGGACGTGTTCCGACCATGTCTGGCCAGCCCAACTAACTACCAAGGCGGCAAGTAACGCGAATACTCGTTACTGTGCCAAGTGGTTAAACTTGCAACCGTGTAGTACCGGTTTATCGATCGCGTGCATAACCTGGTCACATGACACAGTTCTGCCGTGAACTGTTCTTATACGCCATAATGACTTAACGCAAATATAAATGTCACACATTAAATGTCAAGCGCAGATTGGCCGCATTAAATCCTGCGGGGTAATAAATCTGAAAATAATCTCGGGCTGCTCTATTTTTATGCCTTCTAAATGACAAACCATTTCTGCAAAAACAGTGTAATAAAACAGAGATAAATCATATACGATTCCCTGTCAAAATCTGTTTCTTATTTTTCATGAGAATTTGATGCGAGAATTTCCCATCCGCTCCATTCGTGCTATATGTTTTGATCTGGACGACACACTCTGGCCTACCGATACGGTCGTACATGCCGCGGAAGTCGCTTTATATGAGTGGATTAAAAAGGGTTATCCGAAAATTACCCGACGGTATACGGTAAGCTCATTGCGTGAATCGCGACTCGAGTTTGCCCAGCCCAGGCCGGACCTCTGGCACGATCTCACCTTGCTCAGAACCAGGCATCTTGAGGAGCTATTCAAAGAGTTTGGGTACAGGCCGGAGGAAGTAGAAGGGGGAATGGCCGTCTTCCTGGAATATCGAAACAAGGTAGAGCCTTTCCCGGATGTGGTCTCGACCCTGACGATATTAAAATCCCGCTACCAGTTGATGAGCCTGACAAACGGGAATGCATCCGTAGAAGGATCTGTGCTGGGTCATTTTTTTTCGATGAGCCTGTCATCCGCCAGGGCAGGCTTTGCCAAACCAGACAGGAGAATATTTGAATGCCTTCTCCAGGCCGCCGTACTTGATCCCGGGGAAATACTGCATGTTGGGGACAACCCTTGTAACGATATACTCGGTGCTGCTGAAGCCGGGCTGAGGACAGCATGGCTGAACCGCGACGGGAAGGAATGGGGAGTCTCTCCTCGCCCGGATCTGGAAATAGGAGATCTACATGAATTGTGTGACATGTTAATGTCACGCACCTGATGACAGGGGGGGTTAAAGGGTTCCCTGAAAGTTTTGGATAAGTGAGGTGGTGATGTCGGAATTTTGGCTGGAATACGGGTTGTTTGTCGCAAAGATATTTACGGTGGTTGTCGCCATTGTGATCGTGGTGTTGCTCGCCGCGTCCGGAAGCAGGCGGAGGCCGGAGGAATCACACCTGGAAATTAAAGACTTGAATAAGCGATTTGATGCTCTGCGCAGGGTGATGGCAGACGAAGTGTTGGACAAGGTTGAAAGGAAGAAGGTGGCCCGGGAAGATAAGTCCCGTATCAAGGAAGAAAAGGCCGAGGCAAAAGTCAGGGCAAAAAGCGATGATACGATACGTAAGCAGCGGGTTTACGTGATCGATTTTAATGGCGATATCAAGGCAAGCGGTACGACGACGCTGCGCGATGAAATTACGGCTATTGTTACCATGGCCGAGGAGCAGGATGAGGTCCTGTTGCGTTTGAATAACAGCGGCGGGATTGTTCACGAGCATGGCCTGGCCGCTTCACAGCTGCTGCGTCTGAAAGATGCAGGGCTGAGGCTTACCGTGTCAGTCGACAAGGTCGCAGCAAGTGGTGGTTACATGATGGCGGTCGTTGCCGACAAGATTATCGCCGCCCCGTTCGCCGTAATCGGGTCAATCGGCGTGTTGGCACAGTTACCGAATTTCTCGCGCATGCTGGATAAGCACGGGGTGGATTTCGAGCAGCATACGGCGGGAGAATACAAGCGTACATTGACCATGTTCGGAGAGAACACCGATGAACAAAGGGAGAAGCTGAGGGAGCAGTTGGAAGAAACGCACGATCTGTTCAAGTCTTTCGTGTCTGAACACCGGCCAGAACTTGACCTCACCGCCGTGGCGACGGGAGAACACTGGTATGGAACCCAGTCAAAAGATCTGGGCCTGGTGGATGAAATCAGAACCAGTGATGACTACCTGTTGGATAAAAGCAGGGAATGCAAGGTATTTGAGGTCGACATGGTGGAGAAAAAGAACCTGCCGCAAAAACTTGTCAGTGGCCTTCACACCACCATGGAGCTAATTATAGAGAAGCTTTCCGATCAGGCTGGTTCGCGACGTTTTTGAAATTGAGCGTTGAAAGAGCACTAGTTGGAAGAATTAAGCTCGTTCCCAACTCTCTGGCCCTGGTCGTTAACGCCCGTTCGAGTAACTGTCATGGTGGGGAGTGACAGCAGTACCTCGTTCAGCTGAACGCGAGCGGCTTCCTGGTGGATAACGTTGTTCCAGTGGTCGCTACCCCCCGGCAACTCGCTGTCTTTTCTGTTTTCCTGCGTGACTTTCTCCAGGCCAAGGGCCACACGGTAGCGGTTCAGGAGGTCTAAAGATTCCTCATCCTGCTTTTCGCGCAGTGTTTTACGGGCTTCCTCGTTCAACGGCAGCAGCTTTATGTCACGTGCCTTTTTTGCCATCATGTTTCGCGCCCGCAGGTATTCAAAGCCCGGATCCTGTGAAGTGCGCTCGAAGTGCTCTTCCCGAAGTTCTTCGATCAGTGAGGTTTTCAGAACATTACCCTTGTAGGACGCCGGCTGTATCAGGGCCCATGGCAGGGCATTGTCCAGGGACCGCTCGCCGTAGTCCTCGTCACGCTTACCAAGATTCAGGTCAATGTCGGGAACTACCCCCTTATGTTGGGTGCTGTGTCCACTTATCCGGAAGAACTGGGCGGTAGTAAATTTCAATTGCCCGAGTTCTTCATCCTCGCGCGTGAGCTGGTTCAGGTTGAGTAATTGTTGCACGGTGCCCTTTCCGAATGTGCGTTCACCCAGGATCAGGCCCCGGCCATAGTCCTGGATAGCACCGGCGAATATTTCCGATGCCGATGCGCTATAGCGATCGACCATGACTATCAGCGGGCCATCGTATACGACTTCTGCATCCGGATCAGACTTGGTATCAACTTTGCCGCTGTGGTCCCTTATCTGGACAATGGGTCCGGAGCGAATAAACAGGCCTGTCAGATCTGTAGCTTCCTCGAGTGAACCTCCCCCATTTCCGCGCAGGTCGATGATGACGCCGGTTATGTCATCCCGGTCTATATCGGCCAGCAAGTTACGGACATCCCGTGTACTGCTACGATAGTCTTTTTCATTGTTTGCCCGACCCTCGAAATCAGAGTAGAACGAAGGCAGGGAGATAACGGAAAATTTGTAGTCCTGGCCATTCCGGGTTATGGATACGCTGGTTTTTTTCGCAGCCTGCTCCTCGAGTTTTATCTTGTCACGGATCAATTCAAGCGTTTCGTGTGCGGCCCCGGGTGGACTGTCGGCGGGCAGTATCTCAAGACGTACCAGTGACCCCTTTGACCCCCTGATCAGATCCACCACATCCGTTAAGCGCCAGCCTATAACATTCTCGATAGGGTCTTTCCCCTGGCCAACCCCGATAATCTTGTCTTCGGGCTGCAATTTCTTGCTTTTATCCGCCGGACCCCCGGGGATGATCCGGTTCACAACGGTGTAATCCTGGTCTGTTGTCAGTGCGGCGCCTATCCCCTCCAGGGACAGGGACATATGAATTTTAAAGTTCTCTGCCGAGCGTTTGGAGAAATAGCTGGTGTGAGGCTCCACTTCGGCGGCATAGGCGTTCATAAATATCTCGAACACATCGTCCGGTTGCATCTGGAATACCTGGTCGGCTTGCCGCTTATACCTCCGGGAAAGGGTATCCTTTATTTCTTCCTGCGGGCGCTCGTCGAGTCTCAGGTTCAGCACATCGTTCTTGACACGCAATCTCCACAATTCATTTAACTCATCGTTATCAGCAGCCCATGCCGATTCGCTACGATCCAGTTCGAGGTACTCGTCGCGGGCGAAATCAAACTCTCCATCAATTAGCTGCTCAGCATAGGTGCTACGGGAAACTACACGCTTCCGGAGGACTTTAAAGATCTCGAATACCGGCGCAAGTGACGAATCGCGAAGCGCGTTGTCCAGCCGCGTTCGATAGATTTCGAAATCATCGATGTCACTTTGCAGAAAATAGCTTCGGGTGGGGTCCAGGGCTTCCAGGTAGCGCCCAAGTATTTTTTCAGATAGCTCGTCGTCAACCTCCAGGCGCGTATAGTGATAGCGGCCCATCAGGTACAGAACACCATCGACGGCCTTGTGCATGTCACGGGATGCCTTTAAATCATCAACATCTACCGGCGTCATGTCGGCAGCGACTACGCCGGGTATTACGACACTGAATACCGCAAGGCAAATCGATACAATAATAGAGATTGTGTGCGCTCTCATTAACGAATTTGGGAAAATGTCAGACTGCGAGGAAGTGAATATAAACGATTTTATGCGCTATTGTCGTCGAGTTTAACCAGATTTTAATAAAATCTGGAAGCTCTTTAAAGTTAGTCGTTCCCTGCAATGAGGAAAATAGGCCCTCGTTGCAGCGGTCTGGTAAGCGTTAGCACGAAAATTTCATTAAGGATTGTTGGGTAAATTTCCCCCGTGATTGATACACTGGCCCGGATGATTTATGAAGGATTCGATATTGCATTGTAGCTGGCAAAACAGTTCGGTTGATCGTTCGAGAAAGCATAGCTGTAGCTATGGTTTGAGAAGGATCAACCGAAATGTGATGTCAGATGCATTGCAAAATCGGATAGGACAAACTGTCACCTTACAATATCTCCAATAATGACCATATCTTTTTGAAATAAAAAGGAAAATGTCATATGTCCGTCCGCCTTCACGAAATGTTCGGGTCAACTGCTCCACGGCGCGGCGAAAGCCAGCCAATGTTTCTGCATGGATAGAAAGGCACCAGCAGTCCCCATTGTCATCACGCCGGGTGACCCGGCTGGAATCGGCCCGGATCTGCTTATCATGCTGGGTGCAGACCGGGCGCTTCCCGATATTGTTGTCGTTGCATCGGAAATTGTGCTGGCGAATCGTGCGTCCGAACTGGGAATTGATATCGAATTTCCGGGCTGGCCCCAACGGGCCACCCGACCAGGACAACTGGCCCTGCTCGATGTCGTCTGCCCGATCGCGGTGAAGACTGGAATTCCGGATCCGGCATATGCCCCCTATGTCCTGAATACTCTTGATATAGCGATAGACGGATGCCTGGATGGCCGTTTTTCCGCCATGGTAACGGGACCTGTCAACAAGGCCGTGATTGGTGACGCAGGAGTGCCGTTTTCGGGGCATACCGAGTATCTCGCCGAGCGCACCGGGGCGGCATGCCCGGTGATGATGCTGGTTACCGAGGGCCTCCGTGTGGCCCTGGTAACGACGCACCTTCCGTTACGCGATGTAAGTGACGCGGTTACGCGCCAACTCGTAGAGCAGGTTCTGAGAATCGTCGATCATGATTTACGGGTCCGGATGGGAATCGATGGCCCGCGCATTCTCGTATGCGGGCTGAATCCGCATGCAGGCGAAGGCGGACATCTGGGACGGGAGGACATCGAAAACATTGCGCCGGCGATAGAGATGCTCGCCGGGGAGGGAATGAACGTCAGCGGTCCTTACCCGGCCGATACTGTATTCACGAGTCATCACCTTGAGCAGGCTGATGTTGTCCTTGCCATGTACCACGATCAGGGTTTGCCGGTCCTTAAGCACATTGGGTTTGGCCGCGCGGCCAATATAACCCTGGGTTTACCTATAATCAGAGCATCCGTCGATCATGGCACTGCTTACGACCTCGCCGGTAGCGGAGATATAGATACCGGTAGTTTGTTAACTTCTATCGATGCGGCCGTTGCCCTGGTTACGGGAGGAGCGTGAAGAAAAAATTGCTTCATAGCGAAAAATTTCAGCGCCCACGCAAGTCACTAGGACAAAATTTCCTGCATCAACAAGGTGTTATCCAGTCAATCCTGGAGGCGCTTAACCCGGGAGAGGACGATATCGTGCTCGAGATTGGCCCGGGGCGTGGTGCTTTGACAATTCCCCTGCTGGAGAAGGTGAAGCTGCTGCATGTCGTTGAACTCGATCCGGTACTTGCCGATTACTGGAACGGTATGGCCAGGGGTTTATCGAATCTCGTGGTACACCAAGCCGATATACTGAAATTCGACCTGGAAAGTCGGGTGAACCCGGGGTCGGAGACGAGGCTGCGCCTGATCGGTAATCTGCCCTATAACATATCCAGCCCGATACTGTTTCACCTGCTGGCACAGGCTGCGATTATTGGGGATATGCACCTGATGTTTCAGCTCGAAGTGGCGCAGAGATTGGTGTCCCGCCCCGGCAGCAAGCAGTACGGGCGTCTTTCGGTAATGGTCCAGCAGCGCTGCTTTGTTGAAATGATCCTGCGCGTCGCGCCAGGTTCATTCAGCCCCCCTCCGAAGGTGGATTCAGCCGTGGTCAGGCTTATACCCTTTGATGATCCACCGGTTCCGGTGCCGGATAATCAGGCATTTTCTGACATTGTTCGCAACGCATTTTCGATGCGTCGCAAGACCTTGCGAAACGCGCTGCGCGATGTGCTGAGCGATGAACAAATCCGTGAAGCGGGGGTTGATCCGACTGCGCGTGCCGAGCAACTCAGTGTGCAGGAATTCGCGGCACTGACCGAGGTCTATGTCGACTCAAGGGGTCTCTGACATGTACACGTTATTTGATACGCTACAGCAGTTAAAGATCGACTGGGACGACAGTGGGGGTTCATTCAAAGAAAACGTATAATGTGGCGAAGAAGAGTATAAACGGGTATGGAAGTGTTAACAGGCCCTAGTCAAAAGTTTCTCAGGGTTATCGCTGTCGCGGCGGCAATCGCTGTGTTCACGGGAGCCGGGTCGGCGTGGCCCGGGGACTTCGATTGCAGCGTGATCTACGATGAGTATGACAGCCTGATGGGCAAAGATTTCCTGTTGTCACCGGGAGACTATGTTCCCGGATATGATGGCTGGTTTTCGGAACCGGCCTTTTCTACCATTCAGCGTGGCAGTTTTATGCTGTTTCCGGAACGCGGCGAATCAGGAGTTATCGTGTTTCGTACCAACCATAACCGACACGGTAAGTTGCTATATTATTGGACCGACCCCCTGGTAGATGGCCGGCGCTATCTCGTTATCAGCGAAGCGGCCTGGTATGCCAGGGTGGCAGACGGGGCAGGCGTGGAACTCTTTGGTCGACTCAGGGCAAACAGCGGTCGTGGTATCGACCTCGACACCCTGGAGCTGGTTGAACTGGATCTGGATGACAATGGACGCGAGGAAGACCAGGATGAGGATGGCGAGTTCGGGTTGCGCCCCGCCCCGGGAGATGCCGTCGCCGAAATGACCCCGGGCGAAGAAGAACAACAGGTGGAAACGGTCGTGGCAGAAATTGAAGATTCACCTGCCTCTGCTTTGATTGGACAGGGTGAGGTGAATGCCTTGAACAGTCCGGACAGGACCGGGCTGGTGCCGACCGATGACGAGGGGGCAGTTGTGAATCCGATGCTATCACCGGATACTGCTGACGTGGCAGTGCTGCTGGATCCGGAGACAGGAATTTACTACGTCAGCGCCATCAATGGGGCAGACCTGTTTTTCCCAACCGGGTCGCTGTGCGCAAACATGCAGTATGGGCAGTAATTACCCCGCCTGTTAGGGAATGCCTGGCCTCACTTTTTCGCAGATGTTCCCCAGGATTTGATGGTAGATTCAATCCATCGCTGTGCCTCGTTGGTCGCCTCGCGCGCATTTTTCCCGGTGGTATCGATCGGCGGACCAATCGCCAGGTTTATTATTCCAGGGTGCTTTATGAAACTTTTTTTAGGCCATAGTCTGCCGGCGTCGTGAGCAATGGGAAGGAGGGGGGCGTTCCCCGCTTCGATAGCAAGTTTCGCTCCTCCGGCATTGTATTTGCCCTGTTCCCCGAACGGGATGCGGGTTCCTTCGGGAAAGATAACGACCCATCGACCATTGGCGATCACTTTCTTTCCCTCGGAAATTACTTTCTCCAGCGCTTTGCGTCCGGAACCGCGGTCTATAGCGATAGGCCTGGAGGCCCACAGACCCCAACCATAAACGGGTATCCAGAGTAGTTCGCGCTTGATCACCCAGCACTGGGCGGGGGTAATGGTCTGCAATACTATTGTTTCCCAGGCGGATTGGTGTTTGACCAGCATTACCCCCGGGTCGTCCGGCAGGTTTTCCAGGCCGGTAGTCACGTGGCGAACATTGCAGGTAATTCTGAGCCAGGGGATTACCAGCTTCGCCCAAAGCGAGACAATCTTTGCCCGCGGACGGGGCGGTAATGGTGTTGCCAGCACTGCCAATGGGAAGCAGACCAGCGTAAAGACCAACTGCCCGGCATAAAACAACAGAGAGCGGGCAAGAAGCATCCTAAGTCCGACAGGCTCCTAGGCCGAAGTTTCCGAGCCGGTCTGCGGTACATCTGCAGCGAGCAGGTCGTCAACAAATCCAGCCAGGTCGTTGTATACAGGCACTCCTTCCATTCCCGGCTCGCCGGGCAGAGCCTTTGCACTTTCCCCCCCTTTGCCGGTGCAAACCAGAATTGGCTGAGCGCCGGCCAATTGCGCCGCCTGCAGATCGCGTATCGAATCTCCGACAGCAGGTATGCCCTCGATACTGATATTCAGTCTTTCGGCAAGCTGGTTGTACATCCCTGTCCGGGGTTTGCGACATTCACAGTTGTCATCAGGGCCATGCGGACAGAAAAAAATCGCCTCAATCTGTCCACCATGCTGGCGTACATAATCCATCATCTTCACATGTATCCGGTTCAGGGCGTTGAGGTCAAGCAAACCTCTCGCTATGCCGGATTGATTGGTAATCACCACGACCTGGTAGCCCGCACGATGCAGCCTGGCGATGGCTTCGAGGCTGTGCGGTATGGGAACCCATTCATCGGGTGTCTTGATGAAGTCATCCCGGTCTTTATTGATAACGCCGTCGCGATCCAGGATTACCAGTCTCATTTTCTCACACCCCGTGCTTCTGAAGTTCGGAGATGTCAGCGACACGAAGAAAGAGCGCCTGCAGCTTACTGAGCAGCGCAAGCCGGTTTTTTCTCGTTGCCTCGTCCTCTGTCATAACCATAACTTCGTCAAAAAACTTGTCAACCGGGTCTCTGAGACCTGCTAAAAGTTTCAGCCCTGTCTCAAAATTTCTTTCCTGGAGCTGTTTGCCGACATCTTCCTCGAGTTTTTCCAGCTCTCGCAGCAATGACCGTTCCGCTTCCTCGCTCAGCAACTCCGGGCTGATTGCGCCGGCAGGTTTGACACCGGCCTTTCTCAGAATATTTGTAATTCGTTTGTTGGCGGCGGACAGATCGTCGGACTCGGGAAGTTCCCGAAAACTGGTAACCGCACGCAATCTCTGATCGAACTCCAGTGGCCGCAGGGGGCGACAGGCCAGAACAGATCTGATTTCATCAATTCCGAATCCCTCCGCAACGTATGATGATTGAAGCCGATCAAGCATAAAGTCCAGCAACCTGGCTGTTGATTCGTCACTGATCTTTATGCCGTTCGTGTCACTGTAGCTTGCTGATGATGAGCGGAGCAAATCGCCAAGGTCGACATCCAACTCTGCTTCGATGATCGTGCGGAGCACGCCAAGGGCCGCCCGCCGCAAACCATAGGGGTCTTTTTCGCCAGTTGGTTCCTCTCCCGTATTAAATATGCCTGTCAATGTGTCTATCTTGTCGGCGAGTGCAACTGCCCGGCTCACCCCCGATTCCGGTATCCTGTCACCGGAATAACGTGGCCAATAGTGCTGCTCAATTGCGATTGCAACTTCCTCTTCTTCACCATCATGGCTCGCGTAGTAGCGCCCCATGACACCTTGTAGTTCGGGGAACTCGCCAACCATGCCGGAAACAAGATCCGATTTGCTTAATAGTGCGGCCCTTGCTGCAAGCTTGATGTCCGCGCCGATCCTGTCGGCGATGACTATTGCCAGTTGTTCCATGCGCCGGATCTTGTCGAGAATTGAACCAAGCTCGACGTGAAATAGTACAGATTCGAGTTGGGGGGAGCGGCTCGAAAGACTCGTCTTGAGGTCGGTTTCCCAAAAAAATCGGGCATCTGACAACCTGGCGTGAAGTACTCGCTGGTTCCCATCCCGAACCCTTGCTGGCGATTTACTGTCTATATTGCTAATGGTGATAAAGTGCGGGAGCAATCGCCCGCTGCGATTCACCAAATGGAAGTATTTCTGGTGATCACGCATTGATGAGATCAGGCACTCCTGCGGGATGTCCAGGAACCCCTTGTCGAACGACCCCAGCACACCACATGGCCATTCGACCAGGCCGGTGACTTCGTCGAGTAGTTCGTCATCCGGGATTACCCGGCCTTTTACGCTCGCTGCCAACTCACCCACCTGGTCCATGATCATACTACGGCGGGTGGTAAAGTCTGCGATCACGCGACCCCTGGTGCGAAGGGTCTGTACATATTTGTCGGCATGCGGAATCGGGATATCCCTGTCTGCGTGGAATCGGTGTCCCCGGGTATGGTCTCCTGCCTTCAGCGAGAGCAATCCGGTTTTAACACGCCGGTTGCCATGAAGTACGACCAGCCAATGCGCCGGGCGAACAAATTCTGCATCGCCGTCGCCCCAACGCATGCGTTTTCGAATCGGAAGCTGTTTTACCGTATGCTCCAGTCCCGCGGTGATCAGCTTGCTTAAAGATTCGCCCTTTTGCCTGTGATTGTATACCAGCCAGTCACCTTTCGATGTTTCAATTGTTTCTAGTTTTTCTACCGGGATGCCGCACGACCCCGCAAACCCCAGTGCGGCGGGAGTCGGGTTTCCTTGTTCGTCAAATGCGGCGGCAACGGACGGGCCGCGTCGCTGGACGTGCTGCCCGGGTTGCTTGTTCCGAACACGGAAGACTCGTACGGCCAGCCTCCTGGGCGTTGCGTACCATTCGTAGCCCGGCTCCTGATCCGATTCAATCAACGCGACATTGACAAGGTATTCGTGCAGGTTACGTGCGAACGCCTCACCGAGCGAGGCCAGCGATTTTGGCGGCAATTCTTCCGTGCCCAGCTCGACGAGCAGGGTCTCTGCCTGGCTGGGGGGTTTTTTTGCAGTCACTTCGTTCTCTCGTACCCTTGCCGGCCACGCGGAAAACCGAGTTTTTCGCGGCTCTCGTAATAGGCCTCCGCCACTGCCCGGGACAAGGCCCGAATACGACCGATATATCGCGCCCGTTCAGTTACCCCGATAGCATGGCGGGCATCCAGCAGATTGAAAGTGTGCGATGCCTTCAGCACTTTTTCGTAGGCAGGCAACGGCAAAATATTCGCAAGTAATTCCTGGCACTCGTTCTCGGCCGAAACGAACTGTCTGAATAATTCATCGGTATCGGCGTGCTCGAAATTATAGGTCGACATCTCCACCTCGTACTGGTGGTACATATCTCCGTACGTGTATCCCGGCGTCCAGACCAGGTCATATACGTTATCCACCCCCTGAAGATACATGGCAATGCGTTCCAGGCCATAAGTGATTTCACCCGTTACGGGCCGACAATCCAGACCGCCTACCTGCTGAAAGTAGGTAAATTGTGTCACCTCCATACCGTTTATCCATACTTCCCAGCCAAGCCCCCAGGCACCCAGTGTCGGCGACTCCCAGTTGTCTTCGACGAAACGGACGTCATCGGTCAGAAAATCTATGCCAAGTCCGGACAACGAGTCGAGGTAGAGCTGCTGAATATTTTGAGGCGAGGGCTTGAGAATGACTTGATACTGAAAATAGTGCTGGAGCCTGTTTGGATTCTCTCCATATCGACCATCGGCAGGCCGACGTGACGGTTGGACATAGGCCGCTTGTATGGGCTCTGGCCCAATTGCACCCAGGAAGGTTGATGGGTGAAATGTGCCTGCTCCTACCTCGATATCAAGGGGTTGCATCAGTATGCAGCCCTGCTCCGCCCAGTAGTGCTGAAGTTTCAGGATCAGATCCTGGAAGCTGCTATCTGTCATGTTATGGGTTTTGCTTTCTGGCCACTCAGTGCGCTAGGGTCGGATATCCTGATGATGGCGGGATTATAGCTTGTGGTTCGTCATTAAGTGCGATTTGTTGTGTAAATTAAAAGAGAATTCAATTCGGTACGGAACACCGTGGAGCGACGAACAGGATAGAGTACGAGGGATATACTTGATTATTAGACAACCGCTGACTATTGGGGTACGGTGTCGCCTGACTTGGTGTCGGCTACGGTGTTGAATCGGGCCGGGCACCATGGGGTATAGCCCAAGTCGCCGAGGAGGAGAAGACGCACAAAAGCGTCTCACCGAAAAGTAAAGGGGCCCCAACGTGGGCCCCTTTACTTTGTGATGGAGGTCTGCCGGTGTAATCCCGGGTCAAAGCGGTTTGATCAGTCCCGGGAGTCGCCAGGAATTTATGAGCACATCTCAACAACGTAAGGCGGTAGCCCTGATATCCGGTGGCCTGGATTCAATGCTTGCTGCCCGCATGATACTCGACCAGGGCGTACACGTTGAGGGCATTAATTATTACACCGGGTTTTGCGTAGAGGGCCACACGCACGCGATTCGCAACAGGGACAAATTGCGCCCGAAACGTAACAATGCCCTGTGGGTTGCCGAAGAACTGGGCATTAAGCTGCACATTGTCGATGTCATTGAAGAGTACAAGGACGTTGTAATAAATCCGAAATATGGCTATGGGGCCAACCTGAATCCCTGCCTGGACTGTAAGGGCTTTATGGTGAGAAAGGCGCGTGAATGGATGGAGGCTAATCAATTTGATTTCATTATTACCGGTGAGGTGCTGGGGCAACGGCCAATGTCGCAAACGTCCAGGAGGATGCCCATCGTTGTCAGGGATTCCGGTGCATTTGACCGTCTCCTGAGGCCATTGTCAGCACGTGTTCTCGAACCGACCTTGGCGGAAAATGAAGGCTGGGTGGATCGGAGCAAACTCGGGGACATCACCGGGCGCAGCCGCAAGCAGCAGATGGCGATGGCATCGGGAATGGGGATTGAGGACTATGCCCAGCCGGCGGGAGGCTGTTGTTTTCTGACCAACCCGGAGTATTCAAGGAAGCTCAAGGATCTATGGGAGAGCCGGGGCGAAAAGCAATACGAACTCGATGACATTATGTTGTTGAAAGTGGGTCGCCACCTGCGCCCGGCCCCGTCATTCAAGCTTATCGTCTGCCGCGACGAGGGGGAGAGCAATTTCGTACGAGGTTATCGCAACAGGTTTACGTATATGGAGACGATCAGTCACGGCGGACCGGCTGCCCTGCTGCACGGTCAAGATGGAGAAGAGAACAGGACCCTGGCCGCGAGGATTATTGCTCGTTACAGTCAGGGGCGCGATGCGGAGGAGGTTGAGGTGGAGATCTCACCGCTCGACCGGGACCCCTACCGCGTAATTGTAAAACCATTGCGCCCGGACGAGATACCGGCATCCTGGTTCATCTGATGGCAAGCTATCTGCTGGATACCCGGGGTACAATTTGTCCGATACCCGTGATACGAACCCAGGACAGGGTTGCAGATCTATTGGACGGCGACGAACTGGAGGTGTTATGTTCAGATCCCGGGGCGTTGCACGATATCCCGGCATGGTGTCGGATCCATGGACACAAGCTGGGACATGCGGGGCATCGGGAAGATGGCGTCATCGCGATCCAGGTTGTGGCCTGCAAGGCTTGAGAAACCGTGTTGCACTAATTTATCGCTGCCGGGCACTGTATTGCACTATTATGTAGCATAATGCCGGCCCGAGAAATCCATAACGTCCTGAATCTCCGGCAGGAGTCATTCTGGCATGGGTCTTGCTTAACCGTAAGGGGTCTCTTGATCATTCCGGATATTTTAGTGTGGGATACGATTCTGTGAATTGTTCAGGGTTCCCTGGCGCATTCGAATTTTAACTAATGAGGTAATACGCAATGTCGGTTGCTGATGTTTTAAAACAAGTCAAAGAAAATGATGTGAAATTTGTCGATTTCCGATTCACTGATACCAAGGGCAAGGAACAGCATGTCACGGTGCCATCGCATGTCGTTGATGCGGATATGCTCGAAGAAGGCAAGATGTTTGACGGCTCATCGATATCCGGATGGAAGGGAATCAATGAGTCAGACATGATATTGATGCCTGATACGGAATCTGCCGTGCTGGATCCTTTCATGCAGGACCAGACTCTGATAATACGCTGTGATGTCATCGAGCCTACTGACATGCAGGGATATGAGCGCGATCCACGTTCCATCGCAAAGCGTGCTGAGGCCTACCTGCAGTCGACAGGTATCGGCGATACCGCTTATTTTGGCCCTGAGCCGGAATTCTTTATTTTCGATGATGTGCGCTGGGCAGTTGAGGCGCGAGGAAATTTCTACGAGATCGATTCCAGTGAGGCGAGCTGGAATACCGAAAAGACCTATGAGCAAGGCAACATGGGCCACCGTCCGGGAATAAAGGGCGGCTATTTTCCGGTGCCGCCTGTGGATTCCCTGCATGATATACGGTCAGCTATGCTGCTTGCTTGCGAGCAAATGGGCGTTGCAACTGAAGTGCACCACCACGAGGTGGCTACTGCCGGGCAGGCGGAGATTGGTACCCTGTTCAATACCCTGGTCAGGAAGGCGGATGAACTACAGATCTTCAAGTACTGTGTTCACAACGTGGCGCACCAGCACGGTAAAACCGCGACCTTTATGCCCAAGCCGCTGGTAGGGGATAATGGCAGTGGCATGCATTGTCACCAGTCAATTTTCAAGGACGGTGAAAACGTGTTTGCCGGTGATTTGTACGGTGGGCTTAGCGAAACCGCGCTGTTTTATATCGGCGGGATATTCAAGCATGCACGTGCCATGAACGCCTTTACCAATGCGTCGACCAATAGCTACAAGCGGCTTGTTCCGGGCTTTGAGGCCCCCGTGTTACTGGCCTACTCGGCCAGAAACCGCTCTGCCTCGTGCCGTATTCCCTGGGTCAGCAACCCCAAGGGTCGACGTGTCGAGGTCCGTTTCCCGGACGCCGCAGGTAATCCCTATCTCACCTTTGTAACAATGCTGATGGCGGGGCTGGACGGAATCCAGAACAAGATTCATCCCGGCGATTCCTTCGACGAGGATTTATACGACCTGACGGCTGAAGAGGAAGCGAAGGTTCCGACCGTGTGTCATAGCCTGGATATGGCGCTTGAGGCCCTTGATGGCGACCGCGAATTCCTGAAAGTGGGTGGTGTGATGTCAGACGATGTTATCGATGCATATATCGAACTGAAGATGGAAGAGGTTACTACAATGCGCATGACCACCCATCCGGTGGAATTCGATATGTACTACAGCGTTTAATCAACAGCGAGAAACGCCCCCAGCCAGGGGGCGTTTTTTTGGACCAGAATGCACCAAAATGGTGCGTGACCGTCTTTACGACAGAATGAATATTGCTCAGCAACAGTTCGCGGATATCATTTTGGATACCCTGGGTGTCTCGGTACTCGTATGCGATAGAAATTGCAACGTCATCTCGGTGAATTCGGCAGCCGAAGATTTGTTGGGAATGAGCCGTCGAGGAATAATCGGCCGTTCCCTGACGGACTTGTTCATGGATGTATCGGACTTACAATCATCTATCGAAAAGGTCATGAAGGGTGGCGGCAGAATAACCATGCGCGAGGTGGAGCTGGCGGTCCCTGATCAAACCCTGATGCTCGATGTCACCATTTCGCCCGCGATGGAGGACCTGGCGGACAAGGCATCGGTTGTACTTGAATTGAATCGTATTGATCGCGTCTCCCGGCTTGCAAAGGAAACTGATCAGCTTGACCGGCAGCAAACCTATCGCCTGATGATGCGCTCTCTCGCCCATGAAATAAAAAATCCGTTGGGTGGACTGCGCGGAGCAGCACAGCTGTTGCAGCGGGAAGTAGGTGTCGACGGGCAAGAGTATACAAACATCATGATTCATGAAGCCGATCGGCTTACCGCCCTGGTTGACAGGATAATGGGTTCAAGTAAGCCTATTGAACAGAAAGACCTCAATATACATCGTGTGCTTGAACACGTTGTGCACCTGGTGCTTGCGGGCGCCGGCGACCAGTTGCGCGTTGTACGCGACTACGACCCCAGCCTGCCGGGCTTAAAGGGAGACTCGGAACAGCTGGTTCAGGTCGTATTGAACGTCGTCAAGAATGCGGTGGAAGTACAGAACGGAAGCGGGGTTGTCGGGTTGCGTACGCGTATTGAATATATGTTCATAATTGGAAAAAAAACACACCGCCAGGTGCTGTGTGTACAGATCTGGGATCATGGTCCGGGTGTACCGGAAGAGTTGAAGGATCGTCTGTTCGACCCGATGATAACCGGGCGTGCGGAAGGCACAGGCCTGGGTCTGTCTATCGCACAGGACATCATTCATCGTCATGGTGGATTGATAGAACTGGGCGAGTACAAGGGAAATACCTGCTTCACCTTCTTCCTGCCGATAAACGGGATCGATCAGAGCCTGGAGCACTCTCCTGATCCCAGGGACCCGCTCACGATCATGCAAGGAGGACGACATTGAGTACAGTATGGGTAGTAGATGACGATGACTCCATACGCTGGGTGCTTGCCAAGGCACTGACCGGTGCAGGATACGATGTCGAGAGCCACGATAGTGCCGAGTCCACTCTCGAGATGCTCAAGGAGAAGAGGCCGGATGTAGTTATGACAGACATTCGAATGCCGGGAATGTCAGGTCTGGAACTGGCAGAGCAGATTCAACAAAGGGCCAGGGGTGTACCTGCCATAATAATGACGGCGCATACCGATCTTGAAAGTGCGCTGGCATCCTACAAGAGCGGCGCATTCGAGTATCTTCCCAAGCCCTTCGATATTGACGAGGTACTGATACTGGTAAGCCGCGCACTTGATCAGAGTGGCGCCGGTAATCAGGATGAAGTCGAGGATTTGCCGGCACAGGAGGATATTATCGGTGAGGCCCCAGCCATGCAGGAGGTATTCAGGGTCATCGGGCGGCTGGCCAAATCGCATATCAACGTCCTGATCTGGGGTGAATCGGGAACCGGAAAGGAACTGGTAGCGCGGGCCTTGCATCAGCATAGCCCTCGTTCAGGTGAGCCATTTATCCCGATAAATACGGCAGCAATACCTGCAGAGCTTCTTGAGTCAGAATTGTTTGGTCACGAGAAAGGCGCATTTACCGGTGCCCATGAGCGGCGTGCCGGTCGTTTTGAACAGGCCGATGGGGGAACGCTGTTTCTGGATGAGATCGGCGACATGTCCCTGGAACTACAGACCCGCCTGCTGCGGGTTTTGTCAGACAAGAAGTTCTACCGTGTTGGCGGTCGACAGCAGGTAGCGGTGAATGTCAGGGTGCTTGCTGCTACAAACCAGGACCTGCTACTGCGGGTAGAGCAGGGGAAATTTCGTGAGGACCTCTACCATCGCCTGAACGTCATACGAATCGAACTGCCCGCACTACGGGAGCGCAGAGAAGATATACCTCTCCTGGCCCGGTTTTTTCTTAATCAGAGTGCAAGCGAGTTGCAGGTAGACTGCAAGCAACTGACCAATGATGCAATGGATCTCCTGGTTGTGCATGAATGGAAAGGCAATGTACGGGAGCTGGAAAACGTGTGTCGTTGGATAACGGTAATGGCGCCAGGGAATAATGTTGGTGCAGATGAGTTGCCAAGAGAGTTTCTGGAGCTCGGATCGGCGCAAGTCGAGGATGACTGGATCTCGGCATTGCGGCGAGTCGTGAAGAGGAGGTTGAATCAGGGACACGAAGAAATTCTCTCCGAGTTTGGTCCCCGTTTCGAAGCCGTATTGCTGGAGGCCGCGCTCAATCATACGCAGGGACACAGGCAGAAGGCTGCCCGCTGTCTTGGCTGGGGCAGGAATACTCTGACCAGGAAGCTCAAGGAACTGGGTCTTGAATAGTGCTCAATCATCGTGACAGGCCACTGGTGAAATGTGCAGGCCAGTGTTGAGTTTGACGACCCGATCATGAAACAATGCGATGCTGTTCCTTGGCGAATCGCTTATGTATATTTGAGATTGCCTGGTAATTCAATTTATCAAACTGCTCAGCTCCGTACCGGATATTTCGCAGTATGAAAAATTTTTCAATAATAAATTTCATTTTATCCTCGGCTACCGTTATTGCCGTGGTTGCTCATCCGGGTATTGCCCGGGCTGCAGATCGTTATGTCACTGACAGCTTTGAGATAATGGTACGTTCGGGCCCCAGCCTGGAAAACAAGATCGTCAAGGTGTTGCGAAGCGGGATCAAAGTGAACGTCGTTAATGCCGATGCCGGCGAAGGCTACAGCGAGATTACGTTGGGTGATGACGCTACGGGCTATGTGCTGACGCGGTTATTGACCTCGGAACCCGTTGCCAGGGACCGTTTGGCCGCCCTGCAGAAAACGCTGGAGGAGTTGCAGGCCGATCCCGAGAGTCTTGAGGCGAGGTTAGCGCAAGTTCAGACAGAGAATAGTGAAATGGAGTTGGAAAATTCGGATATGTCAATGCGAGTACAGGAAATGTCTGAGGAACTCGCACGGATACAGGTGGCTTCAGGGAACGCCATAAATAATGCCAGTGAGCGGGAAAAATTGCAGCTTGAGGTGGACCAGCTGACACTGGAATTCGATGATTTGCGTCTCCAGAACCGGGCATTTAGAGACCAGTCGGATAAGAAATGGTTTATCGTTGGCGCTCTTACGCTGTTGGGCGGCATCGTCGTCGGGTTAGTAATCCCCGCGCTTAGACGGAAAAGGCAGAGCAGCTGGTCCCGTTACTGACAGGGTTCTTGAAACTGCACAAGGTGGGCGAGCAGCCTGGCGTGCGCCGGTGAGTCGTTAAGGCAAGGTATGTAATGGTACCCTGTTCCCACCCGCGGCAAGGAATACCTCGCGATTTTCCCGGTCTATCTCGTCCAGTGTTTCAAGGCAATCCGTTGCAAAACCGGGACAAAGAATGTCTACACTGGTGATCCCTGCGGAGGGCAAACTGGCCAGCGTGGCATTACAATACGGTGTCAGCCATTCCTCACGGCCAAATCGCGATTGGTATACAAGTTTCCAGTGGTTGTTGTCGAGACCCAGCCTGGTCGCAACGAGTTCCGCTGTTGTCGCGCATTGCCTGGCATATGGATCACCGGATTCGATGTGCCTTTGCGGGATACCATGGAAAGAGATGAGAAGTTTATCGGCCTTGCCATTATTATCCCAGTGAGTCCGTACCGAGTTCGCCAGCGCATCGATATATTGTGTCTCCTGGTGGTACCCGGTGAGAAATGTTAACCGGGGCAGCCAGCGTTGTATGGTCAATGTCGCGGCGATGGCATCAAACGCCGACCCCGTGGTGCTGCTGGAATATTGTGGATACAACGGAATAACGATGACATTCTGATATCCGTTCTCCTGCAGTGTTCGGAAGCCTTGCTTAATCCCGGGGTTGCCATAACGCATTGCTGTGATAACCAGGAAATCGTCACCAAGGTCCCGCTGTACAGCGTGCGCGAGATTGTTTGTGTTTACCAATAGTGGTGAGCCGTCACTCGTCCAGATATTTCGGTACCGCCCCGCACTCCCCGGTGAGCGGAAGAGGAGAATCACGTAAAGCAGAGGCTTCCATATCCAGCGCGGCAACTCCACGACCCTGGGATCTGACAGGAACTCGCGGAGGTATCGCCACACGGCGCTGGTGGTTGGCGCATTGGGCGTCCCGAGGTTTACGAGTAAAACCCCGGTGCCGTCCCTGTCAGTACCTGCATTTTTGCCGAGGTTTGAGTATTGTGGCATATGGCTGGCTCTGAACCCGTCAATATCACTAGGCGTTGCCCGTCACCTGCATGGTCGGGTGGATATGCTCTTGTGCGAATTCCACCATTCTACGCAGAGATTTTTCTGCCCTGACGCGCACGATTTCATCAATAAAGATCTCGTTGTCACCCGTCGCCAGCACCCTGGCCAGGCGCTGGAGGTCATTCATCTTCATCCATGGACAGTGCGCGCAACTGATACAGGTGGCGCCCTCGCCCGCTGTAGGTGCAGCGATAAACTCCTTGTCGGGCGAATACTGCTTCATCTTGTGGAAGATTCCATCTTCTGTCGCAACGATAAACAGTTTATTTTCCATTTCACGCGTAGCGGCCAGTAGCTTGCTCGTCGATCCGACAACGTCAGCCAGTTCAATTACACTGGCGGGTGACTCCGGATGTACAAGGACGGCGGCCTCGGGATGACTTTTTTTTAATTCCAGGAGTCGTGTTGCCTTGAATTCCTCGTGCACGATGCAGGAACCCTGCCACATGAGTATGTCTGCACCGGTTTCGCCCTCGATATATGAACCAAGGAATCGGTCCGGCGCCCAGAGAATCTTTTCTCCCCTTTTTTTCAGGTAAGAAATAACTTCCAGGGCAATGGATGAGGTGACCACCCAATCCGCACGGGCCTTCACGGCGGCGCTGGTATTGGCATACACCACCACGGTTCTGTCAGGGTGGGCATCACAAAATTCGGTAAATTCTTTTACGGGGCAGCCGATATCGAGGGAACACTCTGCGTCTTTTTCAATCAGCAAAACCCGTTTCTCCGGACTGAGTATTTTTGCCGTTTCTGCCATGAACCGCACTCCGGCGACCACAACAGTGCTGGCTTTATGCTCGTAACCGAACCGTGCCATTTCCAGCGAGTCAGACACCATGCCTCCCGTGAACTCCGCAAGGTCCTGAAGCTTATCGTCCACATAATAGTGGGCGACAAGGACCGCATCCTGTTCGTCGAGTGCCTTCACTATTTTGCCACGCAGGACGGCAAGTTCCCTGGAATCCAGGTCTTCGTGGCCGGTGGCCCGGGCCCGTGCCGC
>PVMK01163584.1_pt1 | contig 21060 bp, 15 predicted proteins | sample 1853481 | NCBI WGS metagenome assembly PVMK01 (sample SAMN08533507, study PRJNA380276) | Marine sediment metagenome, whole genome shotgun sequencing project.
CTTGGGTGTTTTGTTTTTGTTCACACCTTTAACTTAACAAATTCAAGAGGATTTTTTAATACTTTTCGAAAATATTGCCTGATATTTCAATGGAATGGAAGTTTATAGATGGGCACTAGCTACCGCGAATGTGACCCTATTTCTTGGATCGCCGCCAGTCATATGGATTTATCGGATTTGGGTCAGCCCACAAGCCCCGCCCCCTGGCTTTCGCCTCATCTTCCGCAGATTCATATCGCCCACGATCCTCCGGTAACTGCTCCCTGGCGTAGTGCCGATACCACCACCAGCAGTACGGGTTGACTGGTCGCTAACCACGCAAAACCAGACAATCAGGCTATAATGGACTATTCTCGCTTGTCGACTCACACCGACTATTCGCGAACGCAGGCAACAAGGTCTCAAACTATAACCTTATCTTCGAGTAAATAGAGGTTGCTTATGACTCAACACCCAGCCCTAATCCCCGGTAACGTTGCTGTCATTACGGGAGGTGCCGACGGTATCGGCTTGGCAGCTGCACGCTACTACAAGTCTATTGGTATGGAAGTCTGCATCGCCGATATCAATTCAACAAAGCTTGAAGAGGCTGCTGATGAACTGGCCGACGTGCTGACTGTGACTACAGACGTTTCCCAACTTGCGGAAGTGGACGCGCTCAAAGAATTAGCTTACGAACGATATGGCCGTGTAGATGTGCTCATGAATAACGCAGGCACTGCCATGCCTTGCGATAGCTGGGGCGACTACGAGGCTTGGCAGGCCACCATGAACATCAATCTGTGGGGTGTTAGCAATTGCATTCACAGCTTCGCCCCCGCCATAATTGAGCAAGGCAGCCCCGCTCTCATCATCAATACTGGGTCGAAACAGGGTATTACCATGCCACCGGGGAACCCCGCCTACAACGTCAGCAAGGCCGGCGTGAAGGCCGTGACCGAGGCCCTACAGTACAACCTTCGCAATACGGAAGGCTGCCGTGTCAGCGCACACCTGCTGATACCGGGTTTTACCTACACCGGTATGATTAGGAAGTTTCTCCCTGAAAAGCCTGTTGGCGCCTGGACGTCGGATCAGGTCGTGGCATTCATGGTCGAATCACTGGGTAACGGCGATTTTTACATCCTCTGCCCCGACAACGATACCACACGGGACATGGACAATAAGCGCATGGCTTGGACCATGGGTGACCTGATAGAAAACCGTCCTGCACTCTCTCGCTGGCACCCCGATTATCAAGATAAATTTGAAGTGTATATGAATCAGTAAGGCGTCACAGGCAAGTAACGTAGCCCACGCTACTCCAGGTACTCCAATAATGATGGGGGCCATTCCCATACTCGTTTCAGCAGTCCACTACCAATACTCGGTGAAGAATTTTCCAATTTTCTATTAAGCGCCAGCCACAAAAAACTGATCAAAACAGCGTACCTATGGTAGGAAGAACTCCGGATTTTTCCGGCGGCATTTCCTGATTTACATACATTCCTGTTCAACCAACTCCACCTGCCAACTCCATGCAGACATATTCCCTCCTTACAGGCATTAGGCCTTTTTCCAATGCCTAATCAAGGCATCTGCAGCAAGTCTAGCACCCTTGAACATCCACCAGTGGCCAAGGCCTTCGAGATTAAATATATCAGCACCCAGATCTGTTGCTACGGATGCGCACATTTCCATTGTGCCCGTGTAGGGATCTTCGCTAGCAATGAATACGAGACCGGGGCGATTTTCGGTCATTTTGAGTCGTTCGCCCAGATTTGCCATTTCAGGTTGTGCGGCTGATCGGTACAGGCTGAGTGCGCATTCCCCCATCACATCATTCACTTCTGGAGCGAAAGCAATGGCAATGTCTTTGGGGAGTCCGAAAGAAGCCAATAGTTCTACGCTTTGCTCCTTCGGTAAACCAAATATTGCTGCAATTGACTCTTCACCGACATCGGGCGTCTGCCAGTCCAGTGCAAGATCATGCCAAACGTAGTTTGGATGAATAAGACCGGCACAATCGGCAGCCCAGGATCGAAGCAAATCCGGACGCTCGGCCAACACACCATAAACGTGTCCTGCCCCCCAGTCGTGTCCCACCAGGTCAACATTTCCGCCAAGCTGCTCGAGCTGTTGAATTAGCCAGTTGCGATAGCCGGTTTGAGTTGCCTCAAAGCCTTCTGGCAAAGGTGCACCAAAACCGGGTGGTGACAGCGCTACGAGTTCATCGATCCCTTTTGCTTCAAGTTCATCAAATAAAACTGACCAGACGGCACTGGTCTCAGGATTGCCATGTACAAATGCCTTGGGCATATTCTTTCTCCGTGCATGATTGAGAGAAATATGAATAAAGCACACGCTTGTAAGAATGGTCAAGCGTCAAAGGTGCTGAAGCTCTATTTCAAATTGCAGCGCGGTTCTACCTGAGGAAGTCATACAATGTATTATGCCGCTTGAGGTACAACCGGACCGGAGAAGTAGTTGCTTCCATAGCGAGCCGAACGGGAACCATGCGCGCAAGAGCGGCCAGTTGGGCTGTGGCACCCTGGTCGGCAAGAAAATACACATAGCTGCCGGTTACGTATTATGTCGATGACAAACAAGGTTCGGCTAAACCCGAGAATATATGCCTACTGGCAATTAGACATGAAGAGGTGGGACAATGAATTGGGTGTATAAGTCGCTACTGCTGCTCGCGCTTTTCCTGGTGGGAAACGCTGTCTACCTGTTGTATTTCGTGGTATCTCCAGAACCAGATTTGCCTGGAGCGTTAGCGGAGCGAGGGGTAGTTTGGGACGGTTATCCGCGCACTTATTCGTTTTATAAGCCATCTAATCTGGCAGATAACCCGTCTCTAATATTCGTGTTTCATGGCTCGGGCGGAGATGTTACTCAGAGTCGAGTCGTCTTCGGCTATGCCTTTGAGCAGTTGGCAGAACAGTATGGTTTTGTCGTGGTCTATCCGGATGGATATGAACAACACTACAATGGCTGCCGCAAGGCGGGGCCGTATGATGCCAATACGCTCAATATTGACGATGTAGGCTATATGCGTTCACTCGTGGAGATTTTCGTCAAGCAACTGAGTGTTAATCGCAAAACGGTATTTGCAACCGGTTTATCCAACGGTGGCCAAATGGCTTTGCGGCTTGCACTGGAAGCGCCGGATCTGGTCGCTGCGGTTGCTCCCATTGCTACAAGTATGCCGAGTGAAGAAAACATGGACTGTACAGCAACCGGCAAGCCAGTGGCATTTTTACTAATGAACGGAACAGATGATCCAATGAACCCTTATTTGGGTGGTACGGTGGCGCTCTACGGCTTGTACGGTGATCGTGGAAAGGTCTTGTCATCTCGCGATTCAGTAGACTACTGGGCAGACCTGGCAGGACACACGGAACAGCCAGAGGAGATTGCACTTCACGATAAAGTTGTCGAGGATAATAGTACAGTTGTAATACACCAGTGGCAGGCGCCTGGAAGAAAAAGCGTAGCTCTCTACACCATCGTAGGTGGCGGCCACAATGCCCCGCATCCCAAGATGCAGTTTCCAAAGTTATTAGGAGGCACGAATAACGATATTGTCGCCGCCGACGAGATCTGGGCGTTTTTTCAAGAATCGATCCAGTAAGGCGACTATTAACTATTAACTATTAACTATTCGAAATTAAATATTCCATCCATTTTTGCACTCCCTCAAATTGCAACTATTTTGTATTGATAGCACTGCAAGAATCATGAGTGAAATTAATTTTCTTTCGTTATATTTCCTTTGAATATACGTATTATTTTCATTTTTCCTCTGCGTTAGATTAATTCAGTGTAGGCTTAACAAAGACGAGCTGTCCGTTCTTTGCTTCAAATTGTTCCATGTGCGCCAAATAACGCGACGGCGGATTATGGTAAAAAAACCAGCTGCCAAACCGTGAATCGATAGTTTCGACGTAATTGTGCTGGCTGTTAATCTTGGTCGTTTGAGCCAACTTTTAAGTCTGCCGTCATTAAATACACACGCAGTGCGGCTCTTGCATGGGGCGTGCGAGTTGTTAGATGTGAACTAATAGGTATTCATTACTAGACGCTAGCACAAAGATCGAACAACGCTAGTCTCCCCTATCATCCAAGAGCCTTTGCGTCGGCAGGTTGTTGCCGTAAAACCGATCGACAACCCATACATCGAAGACGTCGGCGTGATCGTGTTGAATATTGAATCCGGAGGCGGCGTTGTAGGTAGGCATGTTTACACCAGGAAACAGCAGGGCTGCGGTCATAGGCGCAATGAGGTTAGAATACACAGCTGATAGAGTGACGTTTTTTCGCCACCCTAGCAATACCAGAATACCGGATTGAGCGGAAAGCCGCCCTCCCCCTAAAAAAACCAGCTGTCTACCATGCCCGCTGCCACTCTTGGCGCACCGGCACAATGCCTTCGATAGCAGCATGGAGGGTGCGCAGCATTTCGGTTTTATCGCGCCCTAAATAACCCTGCATCGGCAGATAATTTGAGGCGTGATCGGAACGGAAGAAGGAATTATCCAATTCCATCCCCTCCAGTAATACAGCCATTTCCTGCAATAACTGCTGGCGATTTAACTCTTCGAACTGCCCTTGGTAGCCGGCTTCAAATCGCTCACGTCCCATAGGGAATCCCAGCACCAACAACCAGATGGAGTCCGGTTGCGCGGCCGTCATCAGGCGCGCCGAATTTTCGGCGTGCTGCCGTGAATACCGGGTTCCACCAAGTCCATTAATAATCATCACCGAACTTTGCAAGCCGGCGGCTTTAATTTTTTTCAAGGCTTCAAGGGAGCTATCAAAGGTTTCACCTTTTTTCACCCACGCCAACACTTCATCATCACCGCTCTCACAACCGACATACATAATACCCAGCCCTTTTTTACGCAGGCGGGTCAGATCTTCCACACTTTTTCCCTTGAGGTTACGCGGTAAACAATAGGATGACACCTGCTTAACTTGTGGCAGGTATTCATTGATCCAGTCAAGAATTTGTTCCAGACGCCTTACCGATAAGGTCATGGCATCGCCATCCCCCAGAAAGATACTTTCTACCCCAGTCCCTGCCGCGGCCACTTGCTTGATCTGGCGTTCGATCTCCTCGGGGGTCTGCACACGGAATTTCTTTTCGGGCAGCGCATACATGTCACAAAAGGTACAATCGTTATAGGAACAGCCCACGGTGATCTGTAAAATCAACGAATTGGCTTCGCTTGGGGGCCGAAAGACGGGTTCTACATAGGGTAACGGGATCATAATCGGTACTCGTGTTTAACGTCATTAATTGAAGCTGTTTCTTGGATAATCTAACGGTACATCGTCAGGCACTCAAAAGCGGCGAAGCATAAGAGCAGTTACATCCGTTGACAAGAATAATCAGTAATTTATTACAGCTGCACGGTTCACCGATCGTGCTCGCATGTCGCAAAAACGTCCGTAAAACCCGTACAGCTCTAACGCCAATTCCTGTCCTAGGGGCATACCGAGGTTGTTACCGTCGCGCGCTCTTTCCAGCCAATCACGGAAGTCTCACTATTGCTGTACTTCTGGGTGCCGCTATTAATTATTGGCGCAATTCGATCGGTGTCATACCGTACCAACGCCGACAGGCATGACGGAAGTTACTGACATCGCAATAGCCCAGCAGCAAGGCGATACTCTCTACCGACAATCTTTTATCCGCCAACAACTGGCGAGCCTCTTTTTTTAACCACTGATTTTGCAGCAGTTGGTAGTTGCAACCTTCATCTCGCAGGCGGCGCTGCAGAGTACGTACCGACATATTCAGGTGGCCAGCGACCTCCTTAAGCGGCCAAATTCGACCCGGATTATCATTAAACAGTTGAGTAACGCGGGTGCTGACATTACTGCTACAAGTAGAACCCTGCAGCAGTTGTTCGCAGCGAGCGATGGCAGATTCCGCCAGCAGGTGATCCGGGTCAGTATTGGTGGCGTAGGTCATCGCTTGCTTGGGCAGCAGCAGGCGCAGCGCGGGCTGAGAAAATCGTATTGAACTGACCTGAAAGGCGGAGCCATAGTCATTGGCGTAGGACGGTGGCGGGTAATCCAGCTCCAGTATGCTGGACTGCATGCTTTGACGGCTAATCAGGGCGATGACGCTATTGACACCCAACAACAGGGCTTCGCACAAAGCGGGATGAATGGCCGGATCATCGTGAAGGAATGTAAAGGTCAACCCCTCACTGTCGCCTTCCTGCACCCGGTCCACACGGATAAATGGCATCCGCAACGGCAGGTAACGCTGCAGTAACTGCAGGCAATCACCGATGGTCTGGCTATTGAAAATTGCGGTACCCAATGCGCCGTGCATGTTACTGATCTGATTGAGGCGTCCCAGCACCAGCCCTATACCTGGGCTGTTCAATTCGGCAATGGCGTTGTGAAAGAAACGACAGTGATCGCGAAAACTGTTTCTGCCGCCCAGCTGCGACAGGCTGTCTGGGGTCTCGGAGGTGTCGGCTAACAGGCTCTCGCGGCTGCCTAGATAGCGAAAGAACTGGCGCAGATAGGTATTGGGGATATCGTGGTCGTCAATGGAAGTGGCCATAACGCTCTCGTAAAAAGTGGCAGTAGAAAATCAGAGTTTTCAGTCAGGTATCGGAGCAGTATAAGCGGTTTGGCGCTAATTCACTCCTATACGGCATCAATTCACCCTGCTTCGGCATCAATTCACCCTGTTTCGGCGTTAATTCACCCCCAACACTGGCTTAATTTGATCGATTATATCCCCTTATCCCGCGCCCTATGCGGACTTGCCTGCTCCCTGATGATATGACGATAAATAACGAGAGAAACAGCTATGGGAAAACTGATCAATATCGATAACGGCGGTACCTTGACCGACATCTGGGTGTTAGACGGTGTTCGTTCCTATCACACCAAAACCATTACCACACCCTACGACCTGTCCAAGTGCTTCTTTGAAGGATTGAAAAAAGTTTCTGGGATGATCTACGGTGAGGATGATGTGGATTCCCTGTTGCAGACGACTGACCATATCCGTTACTCCACCACCCAGGGCACCAATGCACTGGTGATGAAAAAGGGGCCACGCCTGGGATTAATTCTCAGCGCGGGAACCGATATCGGATCACTGCAGCAAACCCCGAAACAGCAGGAGATGTTTGCCGCGCTGGTGGGCGAGCGTGTGGTTCTGGTTGACGATTCACTGGATGAGGAGGCCTATACCCAGGCACTGGTGGAGGCCGTCAACGACCTGTCATCCACGGGTGCAAATCGTATCGTGGTCAGTTTCTCCGGCGACGACTACCTGCAGCAAGAGAGTCACTTTCGTCACCACAGCCTGAGTATCTTTCCCCGCCACCTACTGGGGGCTGTACCGGTACTTTATGCCGGCGCCCTCAGCTCGGACCAAGACCTAGTGCGGCGAACCTGGACCGCACTCAATAACGCCTTCCTGCATCCGGCCATGGAGCGCTTCCTATTTAACGCCGAGAACAAGCTGCGCGAATATCGAGTACAAAACCCGCTGCTGATTTATCGCAATGATGGCTATGCCGGCCGAGTTGCCAAGACCGTGGCATTGAAAACCTACAGCTCCGGCCCTCGAGCCGGTATGGAGAGTGCCCGCGCCTACGCCGACTACTATGGCTTTGATCGCTATCTCACCATGGATGTGGGCGGCACCACCACCGATATCGGCCTGATCGAACACGGTAATATTAACGCCTCACTGCGCGGCGATGTTGAGGGGGTTGGTTGCTCTTTTCCGCTGTGTGACATTGTTTCCATTGGTCTCGGTGGCGGCTCCATCTTCCGAGTCAACGAGGGCGAGATCCAAGTTGGCCCCGACTCCGTAGGCGGTGCGCCAGGCCCAGCCTGCTTCGGCATGGGCGGCAAAGAAGCCACCATCACCGACGCCCTGTTGGTGATGGGGCTGCTGGATCCCAAGACCTATTTTGGTGGTGAGATGAAGCTCGATCTGGAGCGCGCTCGCAGTGTCATTGCCGAGAATATAGCCGGTTCACTGGGCATGTCGGTTGAGCAGGCCGCTCATGCCATGCTCAGCGCCTGGGCACAAGACATTGCTCACGGACTGGCGAATTACACCGAGATTACGCCGGCAACGGTGCTGACGGCGTTTGGCGGCGGCGGCCCCATGGCGGTACTTGCCGTGGCAGAGGCGGCCGGTATAGAGACAGTTCTGGTGCCGCGCCTTTCTGCCGTCTTCAGCGCCCACGGCATTGGTTTTAGTGATATTGCCCATAGGGCCGAGCAAAAATTGACAGCCAATACACAGTCGACGTTAGAGACCGCCGTGCAGGAACTGCGCGTACGCATTGAGCGGGATATGTTTTCCGAGGGTTTCACCTTGGATGAATGTCGCCAGGAGGCCTGGCTACAAGTCAACAATGATATCCAGCCCCTCGACGCAGCCGCACCCACACTGCACACGACGGTAGGCGACAGTGACGAGGTAATTATCGGCCTGCGCGCGGTGAAGTCAGTCAACCGCGCCGAATTGCCAGCCATGGCTGAGGTCGAGTCGCACGAACCCCGTATTGACAGCTTGCGCGTACTACTCAATGCCGATGGCTCGACACAGGATCTACCGATAATCAAGGTCGAGAACCAGCAGCCGGGAGCCCGTGGTTTTGGCCCGGCGGTCATTGAAGAGGCCTTCTGGACCTGCAAGGTACTGCCCGGCTGGTCCTATGAATTCACCGTGAACGGTGATGTGCTGTTTAAGAAAAAAGAGAACAAAAAACAGAACAACCACAACCGCTCAACGCGCACTTAACAGAAGAGAATGCCCCTAATGAAACATATTGTGACTGAATACCTACGGGTGGACCTAGACACTGAACTTTGGGAGTGCTGCAACTGTGGCAACGAACTGGGCAGTGCGAAGGAAAACTATAAGAAATTCACTCGGCTCTACGCCCGTAATCCACAGGAGATTCACCGACCTAAACTCGATCCGGAGCGCTACCAATTCACCTTTGCACCCGATCCGCGCATCTGTGTGATCTACGAATTTTACTGCCCCCACTGCAGTACCATGATGGATGTGGAATACACAGTGCCAGGGCATATGCCACAGCACGACATAGAGTTGGATCTGGATTCGGTGCGCGAGAAACTATCGGGGCGCAGTGCCTCCGAACGGCCCGATGGCGGTGTAGACCAAGCCATCGAGTTGCGCGCCAACGCACATAACGGCTGCCACGGGCACAGCCATGGAGGTGGAAAATGAAGCGCATAGCCGTTGATATCGGCGGTACCTTCACCGACTGTTTTGTCTGCTGGGAAGATCAGTTCCTGCAGACCAAGGCGCTGACGTCTCACCAGAATTTGGCTCTGGGCTTCAACGAAGCTATCGATAGCGCTTGCGCCCAGCTGGCTATCAGTCGCGAGCAACTCTTGGCGCAAGTAGACTCGGTACGCTATGCCACCACCCTGGGCACCAACGCGCTGATTGAACGCAATGGCCCCAAGCTGGGACTGCTGACCACCCACGGCTTTGAAAGCACCGTGCCCCTGTCGCGCGGTCGCGGTTACGCCGAGGGACTGCCCGCTGAACAGGTCAAGGATTTGTCCCGCGCCCAGCGACCGGATCCGCTGATTCCCATCGACCTGATTCGCGGCGTCAAGCAGCGCATGGATTATCGTGGCAAGGTACTGGTGGAGTTGTCCGACGCGGATGTACGCAACCAGGTACGCTCCCTGATTAATGCCGGTGTACAAGGCATCGTGGTCTGTTTTACCAATGCCGTAGAGAATCCGGCGCATGAGTTACAAGTACAGGAAATTTTCGAGCAGGAGTATCCGCCCGAAATGCTGGGTGCCATTCCCATGATTCTGTCGCACCAGGTTTCCGGTCGTAAGGGCGAATATGTGCGCGCCACCTCCTCCATTGTTGATGCTTACCTGCACTCCATTATGTATTTCGCCATGAGCGCACTGGAACAGAACCTGCGCGAAAACGGCTACAGCAAACCCATGTTGATGGTGCACAACTCCGGCGGCATGGCGCAGCTCAACTCCACCGATGCCCTGCAAACAGTGCATTCCGGTCCGGTGGCGGGCATTCACGCAGCCGAACAACTGGCAAGACAAAGTGCTATCGATAATATTGTCTGTGGCGATATGGGAGGCACCTCTTTCGATATCGGCCTCATCACCGAGGGTGGCGAGAAGCACTATGATTTTAATCCGGTGGTTGACCGCTGGATGGTTACCATACCCATGGTGCATCTGGTGTCGCTGGGGGCCGGTGGTGGTTCCATTGCTCGCTACGACGCCGTGTTCGACAGTGTCAAGGTGGGGCCGGCTTCGGCGGGGTCAGACCCAGGCCCGGCGGCCTATGACCGCGGCGGCATGAACCCGACGGTCACCGATGCCGATCTCTTGCTGGGTTACCTAGACCCAACAAACTACGCCAACGGCCATGTGAAACTGAACATTCGACGCTCTCACCAGGCGCTGGAAGACATCTGTGACGAGCTGGATATCGATGAAATTACCGCCGCCAAGCTGATCAAGCAACAAGCCGACGGCGAGATGGGAGCCGGGGTAATGCGCGAGCTCAACAGCCAGGGCTATAAAGCAGAGGATTTCACCTTTCTCGCCTACGGCGGTAACGGTCCGCTGCACGCCTGCGGCATTGCCGACAAGGTCGGCATGTCCCGCGTGTTGGCGCCCCCCTACAGCTCGGTGTTCTCTGCCTGTGGCGGCGCCGGACTGAACCAGATGCACATTCATGAAAAAAGCACCTCGCTGGGACTGTTTAACAAGACCAGCCAAGCACTGTTCAGCGATTTTGAGTTGTTTAACCAGATTGTGGAAGCCTTAGAGGTACGCGGCCGCAATGATCTTTTGCGTCAGGGCATCAGCGATAAGTTGATTCGCTATCGCCTGGAGCTGGATATGCGTTACAGCGTACAGCGTATGGAGATCAGTGTGGAGGTACCCAAGACGCGCATGGACAGCACCACCGATGTGATTGGACTGATCAAGTTGATGAATACCGAGTTCAGTGGCCGCTACGGCAAAGAAATTGTCTCGCCGGAATCCGGTGTCTGGGTGACCACCGTGCGAGTGGTCAGCTGGGTTGAATTACCCGCACTAAAATTTGACGATTTGCGGCCACCGGCGGTGAAGATTACCACTATCGAGCCAATAGGCGTGAGGGAATGCCACTTTGTCGGTTGTGACAGTGCACGCTCGACGCCAGTTTACGATGACCGCGCCCTGCAGCCCGGCGTGCTTATTCAAGGGCCTGCCATCGTCAACCCGGGTGCCACCACGTATCTGGTCGAGCCAGGTTGGCGTTTCGAAGCAGCTGCGCAGGGTGCCGTATGGTTTTTAAAGAATGCAGAACAGGAGTGTGAGTCATGAGCGATAACCAACAGCGGAATCAGAGCGATCAAGAGCAAGCGTTTTTGGCCGAAAACCGTGGCTTTCTGGGGCCCGATCCGGAGATTCAAACCAATCACCATATCAATGCCCGCACGGAAGACGAAGACGTCATCCTCAAGCGCGGTATCGATACAAACCTGATGGCGGATATTCGTTCCAGTCTGCAGGCAGCACTGGATGAAACCTTCAATATCGCCGAAATGACGGTCGCTACACCGGCCGCGCAGATGGGTGATATGTCGACGGGCTACTTTTCTGCCGGCGGTGATCTGTCGCTGGCCTCGACCCGTGGGATTGCGGCCTTCACCGTCAGCCTGCATTACCCGATTCGGTTCATTCTCAAATACTTCAGCGATGAACCCACCGTGGGTGTTAAACCTGGTGACGCCTTTCTGGTCAATGACGCTCACTATGGCGGCGTGCATTCGCCGGATCAGCATATGTTTATGCCCATTTTCAGCGGCGACAAGCTGGTAGCCTGGTGTTGCTGCGCGATGCACGAAGGAGAGATCGGCGCCAAGGTGCCTGGCGGCATGGGGCCGACTATCGAGAGTCCTTGGGAAGAGGGGTTTCGCGGTTCGCCGATCAAAATTGTCGAGAATTATCAACTAAAAATCGACCTAGTAACCCTGGTGCAGAACAGCTCTCGCGAGCCGCACTTAATAGGTGCCGACCTCAAGGCGCGGCTGTCGGCCTGCATGCGCCTAGAGCGCCGTTTTCTCGAACAGATGGAACGCCACGACGCCGACAGCATGGTGGGATTCCTGCGCGGTAACATCGAGTATATTGCCAGCGAGGCGCGACGCCGTATCGCTGCGCTGCCCGATGGTAAGATTAGAACCACCCAGTACCTCGACAGCACCATGCGCGAGCAGGCGATGATCCGTATCAACATCACCTTTACTATCAAAGGTGATACCTGTTACATCGATACCTCGGGCAGTTCACCCGAGCTTTACAACCGGCCCATCAACAGTTTGCACAGTACCTTCTCTATCGGCATAGTCATTTCAATGGCGCACCATATCTGGCCAGATCTGACGGCGGTGCAAGCGATTGCCGATTGCTTCGAGTTTAACTACGAGCCAAATTCCATTAACTCCTGTGGCCCGGATGTGCCTACGGCACTGTGCATGCAGCCGGGTTTCAAGATGATCACCGCCACCGAGATAGCGTTTGGCAAATTCTATCACGGTATGCCCAAGCGTTACGGCAAGACCAAAGGCGGCTGGTTTAATCAGCCCCAGGCTATTATTTACGGTGGTTACAATCAGCATATGGACTCGGTCGGCAATGTCTGCGGTGAATTAAACGGCATGGCCGGTGGTGCCAAATATGATGGCGATGGCGAGCACAGCCTAACCCCTAACTTTGGCGGGCCGACGGATATTGGTGAAGCAGAAGCCGCCGAAGAAAACCTACCGTTTATCTACGTCATATCCAAACGCCTGTGGCCCGACAATGTCGGCTTCGGCAAATACCGTGGCGGGGCCGGCCTGCAGTACGGCATGATGCGCTTCGGTAGCCAGCCGTTTGGTTTCCAGAGTATTACCTGCGGCTCCTACTTTCCCTCGACCCAGGGCATCTTCGGCGGCTACGCCTGCCCTACCTATGCAGTGTGCCGTATCCGCGGCAAGAACCTGTTTGAGGAATTCAAGGCCAAACCTGAGCTGTTTCAGGCCGACATATTCGAGTTGATGAATGGGCAGCCCTTCGAGGGCGCGCACTATGAAAGCCTAGAGATGGCGGTGGGGTTTGAGCTCTACCCGGAAGGTGAGCTGTTTATGCTCAGCCAGGGAGCCGGCGGTGGCTATGGCGATTCACTGGAGCGTGATCCGGCTCTGGTCATCACCGACTTGGAACACCAGCTGATCTCTCACGAGTCAGCCTGGAACCTGTATCGGGTGGTCTACAACCAGGAGACCCTCGTGCTGGATGAACAAGCCACCGAGCAGGCCCGCATTGACGAGCGTCAGGCGCGCTATGAACGGAGTTCAACCTGGGACGATTTCATCGCGGCCAAGGTCACCGATGAGCCGCCGTCGGCGGTGCCGTTTTTCGGCAATTGGAACGGTTCCAAAGAACTCTATGCTGGCCCTTACGGCAAAGGATTACCCGGTCAGCTACCGCCGATCATCCTGCCGGACCCCACCCAGGTTGCCCTAGCACAATCACAGGCGGAATTGGCCAAAACACAAGCTGAACTGGCGACACTAAAGTCACAATCGGCGTAACTTTTTAATGGTCTTAGCAACACCGGCGGTCACCTTATGGCCGCTGCTGCTAAGACGACAAGGACATCACCATGGCAAATTTTTTACTCGATGCAATTGCACAGGGCGCCAGTGACGGAAAACCCCTGATCTGGCTGGACGCCGAAGACTATGGCTCCGTTGTCTTGCGCAACGGCAAGCCGTTCCCGTGGACTAATCCTACTGAATTCATCAGCAGCTACAGCCAACTTCAGAGCCTGCTGCGCCCCGACGTGATACCGGTCAACCTGGGTAGCTTTCTCAGCGCTTGGTTAGATGCCAACCCTGCAGCATTGAATGAAATGAGCGGTAAGCAGCGTACCCGTTTCGCACTGAGAAAATTGCTAGCAATGGAGGCACCGCGCATCGTCATACGCGAGATAGTGAGTGCGCTCTGCGAGTCAGTACCTCAGCCAGTCGTCTTGGTGCTACCGGAAAACAGTGCGCTGATTAAATGGGCCAACCGGGCGGCCAATAACGCGCCGGAGGCTAAAATTACCGATATCGATATCGATACTGTCTCTGTGTATCTGGCCGACTTCCTTCGCACCTTCAGCGGTCTCAATGTGGCCGGTGTGTTGGTTCAGTTTAGAGAGGGAGCGGCGGTCAATGATGAATTGCTGGATCTGTATTCACCGATCATTAATGTCGCCAAACATTATCACTGGGCCTTGGCTGTGCAGGTTGAGGCACCCGCGTTGCTAAGCGATACCCATGAGCAAATAGATTTAGTGATCAGTGATCATTGCGACAGTCATGCCACGGTCCTCGGTGACGATTTCTGGCAACAGGAGACTATATCAGGATCCGTAACAAGAGGTACAACAGGGCTCTATTTTTCCCATGTTCCGCCCTACATGCAACCAGAGGCCGTATTGGAGCAAATAGCCTTGCTAGGCGCTCAGTGTCGGCTGTAGAAAAGCTTTTAATTTGAGGCATCTTGCCGCTGTGCGCTGCGGATATCCGCAGCGGCCCTGTATATGAGGAAAACCTGTGCGTATTATCGATTCTTTTGATCAAGGGGTAGCTCTCTACCCACAAAACCTGGCCTTTGTTGAACCGGGTTCAGAATACACGTACGCCGAAGCCGCTCAGGAGAGCCACTTTGTTGCCTCGGCGATTCGCGGTCGCGGCTATGCCAAAGGCAGCAAGATCGGCGTATTGGCGCCGAACTGCAATCTGGCGTTTGTGGCGCTGCTGGGTGTTTTTCGCGCCGAAGCGGTATGGCTGCCAATCAATCCACGCAACGCGCTTGAGGCCAATATCGAATTACTGGATCGCTTTGGCGGAGAACTGCTTTTTTACCACAGTGGCTTTGAAAAAGAGGCTCGGGCCATCAAGCAACAAGTGCCCGGCATTAAAGAGATTGTTTGCCTTGATAGCAGCGACGGTAACGGCGAACGGTTGACTGACTGGACCGGCGATTATCGTACCACCTTTGAAATGGGCCCAGAAAACCCCGAGGACATTGCAGCACTCTTTCCCACCGGTGGCACCACCGGCAAACCCAAAGGTGTCATGATCGCCCACAAAAATCTGCAGACCGTGTTTGCCAATATATGGTCGCACTTTAACTACTACGAAAATACGCGACATTTAGTCGTAGCACCGATGACTCACTCATCCGGTATTTTCGCCTGCGCCCACTTCGCCCGTGGCGGAACCAATTATATGATGGCCAAGCCCGATCCGGCCGCTATTTTGGCGGCCGTTGATGGCTATAAAATCACCCACTTTTTTGTGCCGCCCACGGTGCTCTATATGATGTTGGCGCAGCCCAATGTGCGCGACTACGACTACGCCTCGCTGCAGCATATCTTTATTGCAGCGGCACCCACATCACTGGAAAAATTGAAGGAGGCGATTGCTGTCTTCGGCCCGGTGATGAGTGAGATCTTTGGGCAGACCGAAGCGCCGGGCACCATCACCGCCAAAGCCCCTTGGGATTATATGGCAGCGGACGGTTCAATTAACGAAAAACGCCTGCACAGTATCGGTCGTCCCTGTGCGTTTAACCGCGTTGCAGTTCTAAATGATCCTTGTCGCTGTTCGGTCTGGCCACTGGCACCGTTTACGGCGCAGATATCCTGCTGGAGACGCAAACCTCCTGGGATGGCGGCGATCTCGCTTATCCGACGGGTACAGCCCAGGTGACGTCCGTCATACTGCACATTGGGCCTGGCGATGAGCCTCCGTTTCACTGCCACCCGGTGCCCACCATGGGTTACGTACTGCGTGGTACTTTGGAGGTGGAAACAGAGCGGGGGGACACTCGGCGTATTGGAGAAGGCAGTGCCATGGTGGAGGTGATGAACACCTTGCATCGTGGTCGAGCCGTGGGCGGGCCAGCCGATATTATCGTATTCTATGCCGGCGCCGAGGGTGTTCCTACCACGGTATTACCGGGTAGCGACGATACTGAGGCATGGCCCTGCGGCGCAACCGAGTAGCTGACTCATATTGTGTAAAGCAGTAGCCAGTTCTGCCCTTGCTTCATAGTTAAAAAATCATAGTAATCATCGAGTTATTGTTAAAAATACCCTGCCTATTACATCAGAAATCAATAATATCAAAGGGTGATCAGCGGGGTATTATTTTCCCGGATTCCTTGTAGTGTATGGTATTGGCGGGAATGGTTGGCTGCTGTGCATATACAAGCGGCATGCAGTAAGTTGCGATAAAGAAAGCGGCGGCCGATCTCTGCCTGGCAATTGGCATGGTATACCCCCTTCAAACTCGACACCGTTGATCAGGTCTGGCCGGAGAATTTTGGTGGAGTCTATAAAGCGCCGGCTGTGGATCTGGTCAGTGGCGTATACATGGGGGTACAGGAAGAGGACGAATGACTGGCTGCATCGGGGTTTTTATGGTTCCAACGGGGTTTCGTTTTGAAAAACCCCATCCCGGAAACCCTTGCGGGGCATGGGCTGCGGCTGATTACCGGGGTATTCGGGGTTTTATTTCAACTGCTGGGAAATTTTTTAAAAATAACTATCCAGATCAACTTGATCATCAGTGTCACAAAAAAAAATTTCCAGCGACCGAATAAAACCATAAAAGCCCCGAATACCCCGTTTTGCTATCAGACCGGGAAAGATAGACGCCTCCCCAGGTCTGGCCAAGAAATTTTTATGGACTCGATAAAGCGCGGGCTGTGGATTGGCCAGGGTGAAACTATCAGGCTGAACGTCTGCTATTATCGATAGCGGCCGTTGGCGAGTTTTGAGGGTGTGGTTCCCTTGTCGACTCATTGCGGTCGTTCGCTCGTCGCGGTTCACGTCCCAGTCTCACCTCGCAGCTACTACCACCATCACCACAAAGCCGACCAATTTCGGTAGCGATTTCGGCTTTGAATTTCGCCCTTTTACATCAAGCGGTCTATGTGCTTCTGGATTTCTTCCTACATCCCGTCTATTTTTCTTCTATGCTTATACAAGCTGCGCTTGTTGATGGCTAAATAGATAAGGCGGTTGATAATCCGCCCATGGGGAGAAATTGGATGTTAGAAAGAACAGAAAAGGTAGCGACTCTGGGAGGTGCGGCCTTAACAATCCTGGTATCAGCCACAGCGGCATTTGCTGTGCCCGGAGATCAGACCGAACCGTACGAAGGCAGCGTCGATCATCCCACCGAAGATTGTTTTTGGATTTCTGTTGGCAATGACCGTCTATGGAATTATGTGAATACTGACTCCAATGCGGTTTATCAGTGCTCTTCCTATCATCTACCAGAAAAATCCAAATTGATTGTAAAGGGAGAATATCCGCATTCTCGTTACTTCACTTTTACACTTTATGGCTCAGTGCTTGGCAATTTCTATGTTGATCAGGATATTGTTCCCGACCCGGGTTCAATCAATCCGTTTATTTATGGCAATGATCGCAGCGCAAAAAACCGCTCCTACACAATACATATGGAGTCGGGGTTAGGCCCTGAAGATCCGAAAGATCGCCCGCCCAATACGCTGTATCACGGCAATCCGATGAATGAGCGGTTTGGCAATGTGGTCTGTACGCGGATTTACGTGCCTGATGAGGGGATGGAGCCTTTTGGGGGCACAGAGCTTCCGGAAGTCACCCTGGTTAAAGAAAATGGCACCCAGCTCAAGGGGGAACAGATGTGTAAAGCCATAGAGGCTAGGCATCACGGCTTCGGCGTGCCACCTCAGGCAATTGGCTTCGACCTAAAAAAATACCTGGCCCTGCGTGAAGGTTCTCGTATCAACTCCAAGTTGCCGCAACGGCCTCATACTCATCCCGCGCAGGATCCACCGCAAATCAAGGCTTTTTTTAACGCCAAATATACGATGTGTTCATTCTTCAACCCCGAAAAGGATTGCGGTGCGCCAACCTATAATCCGGATGGTGTGGGGTTGGGGAACCCAGCCAGTCGTTATCTGGAAACCTATCTGGATCAGGGTTTTGGTCGTGTATTGGTAATGCGTGGTAAATTGCCGAAAACTCCAAAAACCTGGAAAGGAAACCAAATTGTGCCAGATGAGAATTACGATCTGCGCTATTTCTCATTTTGCCCTCAGGAATCCTTGGCGACCTGGCGTGTCGGCGACTGTATCTTTGATGAAGAACTGGCGGAATCGCTCGATGAAAAGGGATTTTACACCGTTGTATTCAGTCGGCCCAGCTATCGCCCGAGCAATGCCAGGCTAGAATGTGGTTTTGCATGGACATCAACGCCGCCGGCAGGTGATGGTGCAGGTGATCTCAACCTCTACAATATGTGGATTCGTAGCGCATTGCCATCGCCTGACTACAAGCAATTTGCCGGTAATATTCTGACGCCTGATACCGAAGAAGAAGTGATGGGTGATTACTATCCGCGCGGTGAGTACATGTCTGTTGAAGAATTTGAAGCACAGGGTTGTCCGTCGAAAAAATAACTAAAAAAGAGAGGAGTCAAATAGCAAGCATCAGGCAAGGGTGAGCAATCTGATACTGCCTATATTTCGACAAATCTTAAGCTAAATCTGAGGCAACGCAAAACGATATTGAAATAGGTGCGAGCGTTGCTGAACTATTGATTTGGCTATGTGTATGAGCTTTTTGCCCATACGTGTACACAGCAATCGAGCCATACTGAGGAAAAACCTATGCAGAAGATCCCATTCACCGCTCTGGACGAAGCCATGTTGTTAGTGGACACCGAGGAGTTGCCCATGAGCGTTCATGTGGAGGCGAGAGTTGAGGGCAATTTGGACGAGCAACGGTTGGGTAAAGCGATCATTGAGGCGATGAACCGTCATCCCCTGGCAAGAGCGCGGCAGGCTGCCTGGAAGTCCAGCGATTCTAAGCACTACTGGCTGATCCCCAAGGCGGTCGTCGAAGCGCCTTTGGAGGTTATAAACTGCGCGAATGACAAAGAGGTGGAGAAAGTCCGCTCGAATTTTCAGAGTACTTTGGTTCCCCTTGATGAGGTTCCGTTTCAGGTGGTGTTGGCGAAACATCTTGGCGGCGATTATATGATGATGAATATGAACCATACCGCCGCCGACGGAGTAGGCACATTACGTTTATTCCGTTCCATTATCCGGGCCTACGCGGAAATCGCGGATCCCATCCCTGAGCTGGATCTGGAAGCGGTCCGGCGTTTCGACGAAAGGGACGAGTCGCTCAACTTCAAGGACAGCATCAAGCGGGCGAAACCGTTTCTCAGCCGTTTGAGCGACGCCGTCACGCCGCAATCCCGAATTACGTCGGATGGAGAGACGGAAAAACCGGGTTACGATTTCGAGCTATTGCGTTTATCCGAACAAGAATCCAGGGATTTGAATATCTTGCGCGACGGCGGTGCCACCATCAACGATGTCCTGCTGGCCGCCTTGCACACTACCATCGATATTTGGAATTCCGAACACGGCGAAACCACCCAGCGAATCGGTGTGTTTATGCCGGTCAATATGCGTCCCAAGGATCGCTGGTTCGAAGTGGTCGGAAATTTTTCCTGCGGGCTTTCGGCCTCCAGCCTGCCTAAAGACCGCAAGGATTTTGAAACCGTATTGGCCGCCATTTGCCAACAAACCAAGAGTTTTAAGGAAAGCGAAACCGCGAGTCTTCTGCTGGACTTATTGCATGATATCCCCGAAACCAAGGTCTGGCTAAGACGCAGCGCGTCGGCGCTTGTTCCGATAGTCGGGGAGATGGTGGGGGACACATCCTTGCTCTCCAATATCGGCCGGCTCGAACTCGAGGATTTCGACACTGACGGAGGCAAGATCAAAGAATTCTGGTTTTCTCCCGCGGCCCAGAAATCGCTCGGTGTGTACGCCGGAGCAGCGTCGCTGGCGGGGGAACTTTTCCTGACTTTTCGCTATCATCACGGGCAATTTGACCGGCAAGCCGCCAAGCGTTTCGTCGAAAGCTTCCACGGCGTTCTAACCGCGGCGGTAACAGCCAGGCGACTGCCTGAAGCCGAGTAAACATTGCGTTAAGCGGATCCCCGTGTGGTCAAAAAACGCATGCGGCTTCCAGATGGTAATATTTCAACAGTCCACCCAAGCGTTCTTTACAGCCGACTGATTCGTCAATAGGTTTCATTGCTTTCGTGGCGGTTGGGAATATCAGTACGTTGTCTTTACCTTGATGATTTCGTTCGACATGATAATGGACGAGGTACGGCGTGGACTCGTCACACCGCTAGACGCGGTAGAGGCTTCAAGTCCATCTCCAATGCGGAGGTCTGGCTCACCTGCTGAACGTCACGCGGCAATGACCTGGGCTCAGCGATTGAAGCGTGTCTTCAATATCGATAGGGCACGTTGCATTGCTAGAAACTCCTGGCGGCTCTGAATTTTGGCATACTTTTAAGAACAGTGTTCCGCCAGAGTTCCGTGAATTTGTTGCTCAAGAAATACGGATAAAAATAACATGTACGTATCCTCTGTAGAGAATGCACATGACCAATACGGGCAGTTCGCTCCCTTCGGTCGTCGGACGCGCTAATGACCGTTCATGGCACCATGCGGCCGCAAAACGCTCCCCGATATCCACTCCCGTAGCGACCGGCAAGCAGCGAACACCGGTTGTTGATCACCCCTTTCCCCAGACCCACCACAAATCATGGGGGGCCATCCCCATACTTTTTCCCAGCATTTTGTATACGTATCCCTGCCTAAATTTTTTCACCTTCCTTATAGCGCCAACTCCCAGAGAAACTGAGAAACCTGGCGTATCTAAATTAGGAACCATTCCGGTTTCCTATCCGCCAGATCCTGGCACATATACATTTTTTTCAACCAACCCTAAACCCACCTGTAACCACAAGGAGGCCACCCTATGGCTACCAAAAAATCTCCAGCAACAAAGAAAAACCCCGAAAACCCCCAAAACCCCGTTCAAATCCTGAAGGAGGCCACCTGCCCAACAAGCAGCGGCAAGTCGATCCTGGGCTA
>PVMK01169256.1_pt1 | contig 21050 bp, 19 predicted proteins | sample 1853481 | NCBI WGS metagenome assembly PVMK01 (sample SAMN08533507, study PRJNA380276) | Marine sediment metagenome, whole genome shotgun sequencing project.
TTGAGCCTGCTCCAAGCTTTGTTGGGTTTCGTTGCACTCAACCCAACCTACATTTTGCCGTTGTTATAGCGAAATGCGAAACCCAACAACGGTCGATTTCCAAACCGAGTCCCAAAAGTTTCTTTTTTGATCAGACTGGACGCTCGCGGCCAGAGGCGGCGCTCATATGAAACTTCATGGAATGACGATTGACGAATGGTGGATGTCGCTTCGCTCTGCTCTTTTTAACAAATAAAATAGAAAGAATTCCTTAATTCGACATTCGTCAATCGACATTCGACATTTGTCATGCTGGAGTTTCTTTTTCGATTAGACCGGTCGTTTTTTAGCCGGCGGCTGGGCTGAACTTCGAACCCTTGAACGACTATTCTAGCTAACTTCAGAATCAGCCAGATCGCCTTCTTTTTCAAGCCAGTGCTTGCGGTCCCGGGATCTTTTTTTGGCCAAAAGCATATCCATGGTTTCGAAGATATTTTTTTCGTTATCGAGGGTAAGCTGGACCAAACGTCGTGAGTCGGGAAGCATGGTCGTTTCGCGCAACTGGCTCGGGTTCATTTCACCAAGCCCCTTAAAACGCTGAACATTGGGTTTTGCTTTCTTTGGTGCACCATTCAATCGTTTTAAGATGTCATCCTTTTCCATTTCATCCAGGGCATAGTAAACTTTTTTGCCCTGATCGATTCGATACAGCGGGGGCATCGCAACAAAAATATTACCTCAGCAACCAGAGGTTTGAAATGCCGCAGAAACAGTGCGCAGAGAAGTGATGCTATGTGAAGCCCGTCTGAGTCGGCATCTGCTAAAATAATGATTTTCCGGTAGCGAAGGCTTGAAAGATCCGGAATACCCGGATCAACGCCGACTGCAGTGGCGATATCATGAATTGTATTTGATTTTAAAACGCTGGCGGTTTCCACTTCCCAGGTATTCAGTATTTTACCTCTTAATGGAAGCACCGCCTGGGTTTGTTTGTCGCGTGCCTGTTTGGCAGACCCGCCCGCGGAATCGCCTTCTACCAGAAAAAGCTCGCTTTCGACGGGATTCTGGGTAATGCAGTCTGCCAGTTTTCCCGGGAGAGTGGGACCGCTTGCCACTTTTTTCCGTATGACCTTTTTGGCGGCCTTAAGCCTTTTACTTGCGTTTTCAATGGCCATCTCTGCCAGTTTTTCGCCCGCTTCGGTGTGATGGTTGAGCCACAGGGCAAAGGCGTCTCTGACGACATTGGCGACAAACGATGCAAATTGACGTGAACCCAGGCGCTCTTTGGTTTGCCCTGAAAGCTGGGGATCGTTCATTTTTGCCGACAAAACGTAGTTGCACTTATCCCAAATATCTTCCGGCGCCAGTTTGAGGCCCCGGGGAATCAGATTGCGGAATTCACAAAATTCTCTCACAGCCGCCAAAAGGCCGCTTCGAAAGCCGTTTACGTGGGTGCCGCCTTGAGAGGTCGGAATAAGGTTGACATAGCTTTCGGCGATCATCTGTCCTTGTTCCGGCAGCCAGATAACCGCCCAACTCACAACTTCTTCTTTCCCCTCTTGATGTCCAATGAAGGATTTTTCCGGAATTCGATCGTATTCCGACAGGTTTTCAAGCAGGTAGTCTCTGAGGCCGTCTTCAAAATACCAGGAATCCGTTTCGCCGGTGTGCTTATTTGTAAAGGTAACTGTCAGACGCGGGCACAGAACGGCTTTTGCACGCAGGACGTGTTTTAATCTGCGCACGGAAAATTTAACCGTGTCAAAATATTGTTCATCAGGCCAAAATCTGACCGTCGAACCGGTATTGCGTTTTCCTACCGTTCCGATTTTTCTTAGTTTTGATGCGTTTTTACCGTTTTCAAAGGAAATCGCGTATTTGTTACCGTCCCGTCTGATTTCCACCTCAAGCCGGGTTGACAGGGCATTTACCACCGATACGCCGACGCCATGCAGGCCGCCTGAAAATCGGTAGTTTTTAATGCCGAATTTGGCTCCGGCATGAAGCTTTGTCATGATGACTTCAACCCCCGTCATCTTTTCGTCGGGATGCATGTCGGTGGGCATGCCGCGGCCATCATCACTGACTTCGAGTGATCCATCCGTGTGATAAATGACATCGATCCGTTTGGCGAACCCTGCGATGGCTTCATCAACTGCATTATCGATCACTTCCCGGGCCAGATGGTTCGGTCGGGTGGTATCGGTATACATGCCGGGCCTGCGCCTGACCGGATCAAGCCCCTTCAACACTTCCAGCGAGGACGCATCGTAATTTACCCTGGAGGCGTTTTCAAACAGGCTGTTATTTTTAATGGTAAACCTCCTAGCCGGCAAGCCGGAATTGAATATTGACGATTGATGAATTGTGGATGTCGCTTCGCTCTGCTCTTTTTAACAAATAAAATAGACAGAATACATTCATTCGACGTTCGATGTTCGATGTTCATCAGTTTCTTCTTTGATTAAACTGACCGTTTTTTTGGCCAGCGGCGCCGCTTGTATGAAACTTCATCACGAAAGTTTCTTTTTCGATTAGAGTGGCCGATTTTATGGCCGGCGACAGGCCTGAAACCTGACACCCAATGTCATTAATCTAAGGACTAATGTTATCTCTGTGGGAGCGGCTTTCCAGCCGCGATTAAACGATTATGCCGTTCGGAGTCACCTGTTTACAGCCGTAAGGATAACCTTTCGTTGCTTGTATGTCAACGATTACCTCACTACCATATGTTGTGTGAGTAGAACCGGTACATCATTGGCCATCGAGAGTAGTTGACATTTTTTATGATTTAAGGATATTAAATCGCAAATAGAATTAAAAAAGAAGATCGAGACAAAAAAGCGCAGCCTTCCCGTATATTTTAACAACATAGGGATGTAAGCAAGTCCAGTTACCTTTTTATAACCCAAACCGGATAAACCGGAAAGAATAGCCACAAAAACAAATGTTCTATACAATTAAACTTCGTGTCTTGGCGTCTTGGTGGCAACAATATTTTGTTAGATAAATCCTTCGCAAACATGATGTGATTTCACTAAATAGGTACTAAGCTTTTTCCGAGACTGCGCTCGGAAAAGGTGGCTCCTGCGGGGCAGCAGAGGCAACGAACATCTGATGGCACATGTTTCAGGTTTCAGTACAATGTCATTAGCTTAGGGCTTGGTGGGAGCGGCTTTCCAGCCGCGATTAAATGGATTTATAGCGACTTTCTTTCGTGGCTGGAAAGCCACTCCCACGAGAAATTGGTGTTAAATTATTGGCATTGGGTTTCGGTATTTAGTACCTCCACGCCCTGACACATGAAACCTTAAGTTTCTGACAACATGTTGTCAGATAAAGCCCGATAAGGGCCTAAATGAGGCTGAACGCATGCCATCGAAGAAGACACAATCAGACATCGAAAGTCAGAACCGTATTGTTGCCGAGGCGCGGCGCGAACGTGAGCAGTGGGAGAAGACCTATCGGGCGCAAGCGCTCAAAATTTATCCCTGGGTCTGTGCCCGGTGCGGACGCGAATTTAGCGGGAAAAAGCTTCGCGAACTCACGGTCCATCACAAGGACCACAACCACGACTACAATCCTCCCGACGGAAGTAACTGGGAATTGTTGTGCCTCTACTGTCACGAAAATGAACACTCGCGGTATGAGGATTCCGCAACCTACAGTGAGGTGACTCCGGGCGGGGACGCAAACGCCGGCTTCCGGCTACCAGACCGTTTGCCGGTCTGGAGGCACTGTTGAAGAAAAAAAAGGAATGATCATGCAAGACTCGCAGAGATTATTGAAAATAATCCAAAACCATCTGTTTGAGTTCCCGGATTTCTTCCTCAATATTTTTTTGATCCGTTTGGTAAACGATGTCCGCGGCATGGTAGTATTTGTCTTTGGATGTTTGCCACATCATATGGATATCCTCTTCGAGGACGGTGCCGACATTTACCCGGGGTCGGTCCGCCGGTTTTACCCGCCGGATGAGTTCTTCCGTGGATGCCGTCAACAGGATGATCAGACCGGTTCCTTTTAGAACATCCATGTTCCATTCGTAGCGCACGGTTCCGCCCCCGAGACATATGATTGAGTTTTTTAATCGCGCGAAATTCTTGCAGATCGAATACTCCAGCTCTCGGAAAGCCACCCAGCCTTTGTCTTCAACCAGTTTATGGAAAGAGTAGCCCAGGATCCCGTCCATTTCCTGATCGAGATCATAAAAATCAAGTTGGAGTACTTTCGCCAAACCCTTTCCGATGGTCGTCTTGCCGGAACCGATCATGCCGCAGAAATAGACGTTCAATATGCCTTCACCTTTTTTCTCAGAATTAGGGTATAATGCTCTCATTGCTTGTAAACAAGGTTTGTCTGATTAATCCTCCGCACAGTAGGCTGTCGGCTATGAATTTCCGGCTGCCTTGGCTGCTTCTACGATGGCTTGCATCAATGCAGGATATCCCCAGGAATCGCTGCTGCAGCCGTTGGCCAGAAAGAACCGTGTTTTGCCGCCCAGCTCGATTCCTTCCCGGACATGGTTTTTCAAAAATTCCCGGGTGGTTCGGGCCACAATTTTTTGATTGATTCCGCCCATGACACAGCCCGGTATTCGTTCTTTGACCCATTGCAGCGAGGGGCCCTTGGGTCCCCGATCCCACCAGCTGAAAATATCAACAGGAAAATCCAGCACATCGTCAAAAAACAAGTCTTCCCCGTGAATATGGGCCGTATTCATTTTGCCAAGCTCGGAAATCGCTTTAAATACCTTCACGGCAGGCGGCTTGACAAACCTGAGAAAATTCTCCCGGCTGATCAGCTCGCCGGCCGCCGGCACCGACATAAAAATACCGGCTGTTCCGATGGCCAGTGACTTCTTGCAGTAGTTGACCAGGTTGTCTGCAACGATATCCAGGGCCTCCAGCAGACCTTCGGGCTCATTTTCCATCAGTGCATCGATGTTTTCCCCCGCCATATTACGGCGTATGCTTTGCCAGGGATCAAAAACCGTATCAATAAAATAGGCGTTGTCTTTCAGCTCCGCACTTATATATTCCAGGGCCTTGAACTGTTCCTGCCAGTCGGTTTGGTCCACATCGAAGGGGGTGATGCGTTTTAAATCCTCTTGGGTCTTTATCGCATCCAGGCCCTGGGGTGGCTGATAAAAATAATCGTTCATGACCTTTAAAAAATCAAAATCGTAATACTTAAAAAATTCCAGAGTAATCCCGGAAAATTGTTCCCCCCCGGCATGTTGTATGCCGAAATGATACCAGAGTGAAAGGGGTGGTCTGTCCACATCTTCACCGTTTAAAACCCGATCGACTCTTTCAATTTTGTTCATGGTTGACTCCCAGAGTTTGACGTTAATATACAAGTTAGTTCGCTTCGTTCAATTTTTCTACCAAATAAGATGAACTCGTAAAAAGTCATTTTAGCGCCTGGATACCTGCGCCTCGCCTCCGCGGGAATGACAATTGGGTGTAAATGCCCGTCATTCCCGCGAAGGCGGGAATCGAGTGATTAGCTGCAAAATACGATTTACCCGAACTTATTGAGAAATTACTGACATATATTATAACAACCTGAAATTATTATAAATACTTTCATTTCCGCGAAAGCAGGAACACAGCTCAATTGAAAATCCAATTTTTTACGAAACCATCAATGGTAATGTCAAGGTATTTTTATAACCGGGTTTCTGCTTTTTAGTTCATTTCAAATTTTAACTCATTTTCCCAATTCCATTGCAATCTATAACATTTTGATGTAGAGCTTATTGAAATTGAAACAGGCTGCCGGGCGACCGCAATACTTTGAAGCGCTGCAGCATATTCATATATCAGGTGATATTTAAAAAATGGTGGATGTCGACAGAAATAAGATTACCCAGATTTTCCTGGGCATATTGGTGCTGGTGGCCGTTGGCGTCGTGCTGAAATATGCCGCCACGGTCATACTGCCGCTGATAATTGCCTGGCTGTTTTCCTATCTAATCGGCCCGGTGGTAAATTACATGACCCAAAGGAAAGTCCCCACGACCCTGGCGGTTGTTATCATTCTGATTTTTTTGCTGGGTATCGTTTATTTGTCCGGCACCTTTTTGTATGCCCGCATCTCAGCCTTTGCGGCGGCATATCCGCGATATCACGCCCGCATGAGCGAGTTAATCGCAACCGTAACGAGCCAGCTGAATCTTGGTTTTGATCCTCTTGCCGGAATCAACTGGGGGCAGAGTATCGGCCGTTTTTTGATGACCCTGTCCGGGTCTGTTTTTGCATTTGCGTCCAAGTTGGTGCTGGTGGTTGTATTTCTTTTTTTCATCCTGCTTGGCAAGCCTTTCTTTAAATATAAAATCCTGAAATCATTTTCTCAAGAAAAAGCCAACCAGCTCAGCGAAATCACCTTTTCCATAACCGCCCAGATCCGTCGCTATTTATCTCTGCAATTTTTGATCAGTTCCGTTACCGGATTCCTGGTATGGTTTTCCCTTGAATTGATCGGTGTGGACTTTGCGATTACCTGGGGTGCGCTGGCATTTTTTCTGAATTTTATTCCCACCGTTGGATCCATTGCCGCGTCTATTCCGCCGATTCTTCTGGCTCTGGTACAATTTTATCCCAGTATCTGGCCCGGCATCATCACACTTATAGCGCTGTTAACCATACAACTGGGTATCGGCAATGGCATTGCGCCGAAAGTGCTGGGGGATCAACTGAATCTCAGCCCGGTGGTTATTCTATTGTCGCTGTTATTCTGGGGTTGGCTCTGGGGAATTGTCGGCGCCCTGCTTTCGGTTCCGGTCACAGCCGCCATTAAAATAGTGTGTGAAAATATTGAAACCCTGCAGCCCATCAGTGTGATGATGGGCTCCGGAAAGAGCTACCGGCGTGAATTTTTAAAATTAGAAAAGGCTTTGCCGGAGATGGGCGATCTGGGTAACCCTTCCAAAAAAAAGCAGCGCTCTTGATTGAGTGTAATCGCCCCCGGTAGTGTGATGAAAATTCACCTGTAACTTATGCACATAGATTTGACAATTTACATTGTTTTTGTTCCGCGAATATGGTTTCAGGTGTCAGTGTTCAGGTGTCAGGAAAGGTAGACGCAATCGCATATCCTGACACTTGTATGAAACTTCATGAAATTTGATACCATTCCAAGAAGTATCTCACCGCAGAGACCGCTGAGTACGCAGAGATTATTTTAAATTTTCTTTCTCAGCGATCTCTGCGAGCTCCGCGGTGAATTATTAGTTTCTTTTTCGATTAGATCGGCCGTTTTTTTTGGCCGGCGGCGGGGCTGACACCTGAAACCTTACACTCTAAAGAGGAATAAAAATAGGATAAAAGTTAAGGGCCCCGGCATGAGTATTTTTACCACCTCAGCCCCCCGGTCATTTCCAAACTCTTTGCGCTCTGCTCTATGCATCTTCATTCCGCATTCCGCATTCATTTCTGCCTTTCTCTGCCTCTTCATTCCGCATTCCGCATTCCGAATTCCACATTCAGTTTACCCCCACCCCGCTAATTCCCTCAATGATTTCAATGTCTTTACGAGGCATACTTTCAAGGTATCGTTGACACCCTGGCCGTTTACTGCACTGGCTTCAAACGTAGGGGGCTTTAAGCTGCCGGTTGTATGCTTTTTGCATCTCCGCGATGGACAAAAGAGGCAGTCCTTCTTTGGCGAGATCTCTTTTATTGTACTGCAAGACCAGCGGAATTTTCATTATGTCTAAACCATAACTTTTTAAATTTTCCGCCAGATTCTTAAGTGAAAGAATGTTCCTTTCGTGACGGATTTTAAGGGAGTCGGCCACAAAGACCACCCCGTCAACTCCCTTTAAAACAAGCTTGCGGGTGGAATTATATTTCACCTGTCCGGGGACCGTATACAGTTGAATGCGTACATCCAGACCCTTTATTTTGCCGACCTCCATGGGCACGAAATCAAAGAAAATGGTCATATCGCCTTTGGTCTTGATCGAAACCATTTCATTGGTCATTAATTTTCTGCTGTTTTTAAAAACATATTCCAGGTTGGTCGTCTTTCCGCACCTGCCCGGGCCATAATATACGATCTTGCACTCGACTTCCTTTTTCTTCAAATTAATCAACGCCATAATTTTTAATATCCGGATAAACCTGTTAAAGTTTTCTACAATCTAATAATTATAGAAACCTGCGCCGGATGTGTCAAGCAGCAAAATTGAACTGGAATAATGGAATGTTGGCCTCCGGCTCGTAGAGCCTATGCCTCGGAGAAAATGATGGGTTTAAAGTAACCAGTTTTCAAAACGCAAATTTCATTTGTTTTCATGTTTTAATGGCGTGTTTTATAGAACAAAAAAAACAGGAGATGGGGCTGGTGCCATTCCTGTTCGAACATGGATTTAGCAATAATTTCTGAATTCAGATATCGTTGATTGGTTGATTGGCTAGTGGTTGTAAATATGGATTTATCCCATATTTGCAAAATAATTGGACACTTCATGTTACGATCAGTAAACTATTCAACGAGGTTTGAACTAACCTAATCAACAAATCAACATAGTCAACTTTTTTGCCTTAATCAACCATTCAACCAGTGAACTATTCAACGAGGCCTGTATTCAGAGCTCCGGGAAACCGGAGTATCCGTTTCGACGGCTTCTTTATCTGCGATTTCAAGGGATTTATCCAGAATATGGATTGCTTCGTCGATTTGTTCCTCCGTAATAATCAACGGCGGCGCGATCACCAGCGTATCATACCAGGCGTTCATGAACAGACCGTTTTTCATGGCATCACCGGCTATCTGTGCTGTCATCAGAGATTTGCCGCTGAGTTTATCGGCCTTATAATCGAAGGGTTCCCTGGTTTTGCGGTTTTTCACGATTTCAAGGGCCCAAAAGTGGCCGATACCCCGTACGTCGCCGACGCACTGATGTTTTTCTCCCAATTCGTAGAGCTTTTGTTTCAAGTGATCGGCAGCGCTTTGCGGCAGTCCGGATTTAAATAATTTTTTATATTCCGCCACAGCAGCTGGAATGGCTGAGGCCGCCAAGGCGTGATAGGCATAGGTGTGCCCGTGGCAGAACAGTTCTTTTTCAAAGTAGTCCGCCACTTTTTCGGATGAAACTGTTATCCCGACAGGAGTGTATGCTGCGCTGGCGCCTTTAGCTGTTGTGAGGATATCCGGTGTGACATTCCAGTGCTCCATGGCAAATGCGGTACCGGTTCTGAACCAGCCGGACATCACTTCATCCGCGATCAGCAAAACGTCGTTTTCATCGCAGATTTTTCTGACGAGTGGAAAGTATTCCGGTGGCGGCACAATCCGGCCGTTCGTGCCCACGACCGGCTCTACGATGAAGGCCGCCACGTTGCCTTCCTCTTTGAACATGTAATCCAGATAGCGAGCACATTGAACATCACATGCCGGGTAGGTCATTTTAAACGGGCAGCGATAACAGTAATTATCCGGAGCAAAGCGCACCCCTTCAATGGTGCAACGCGCCTGCTCTGAAAACCACCTGCGTGGATCACCGGTAAAGGCGGCACCGGCCGGCGTTGCACCATGATAAGAATGATAGCGGGAGACTACTTTATAGGCAGGCATTTTGAACTGCCTCACCATTTTCAGGGCCGCTTCATTGGCTTCGGTACCGCTGGTCGAAAGGAAATATTTGTTAAGTCCTTCCGGCATCACGGAACGTAATGCCTCAACTGCGGCGATGGATGCTTCTGTAGCAAATCCGGGTGCCATATACGGAAGTTTTTCAGCCTGCTTTACAATGGCTTCGATTACCGCCAGGTTTTTATGGCCCAGGTTGGAGCACATCAGCTGTGAGGAAAAATCAAGATAGCGCTTGCCCGCAGCGTCGGTAAAATAAACTCCCTCGGCGTCGGTGATCAGCAACGGAGCCGTCCATGCGCCTTGACGGTTCCAAGTGCCGTATGTAAAGCCGGCATACTCTTTTATTTTATCTGCTGCATGACTCATCCTTATTTCTCCTTTTTTTTTGCTCCAAATGGTCCGGATAAGGGCTGCGAACCTGGTTGATAATAGTTGTTCCAAATAAAGTCGGATGCTTACAAAGCCGCAAGCTTCTCAATATGAGCCTTTCGTTTCTTGCCAAGGATTTTTAAAGCACGTGCGACCTCCGGCAATGCTTTGATTTTCGCAGACGCCTCACTGTAGTAGCGTTCTGCTCTATCTTCCAGCCGGTGTGCAGTTTCCAGTGCCTCGGCGGCACTGACAGAATCCGCACCCTGGCATTCTTCACAAAAGGGCTTACGTGTGAGATCCTTAATCGGTTCCAGGATCATTTCGGTGACATTTTCTCTGCGGATGCGTTGCACTGTTTTTACGTTTTTTTTCGCAGCGGCGGCAAATTGCTCAAAAATGTCCCTGTATTCGCTGCAGGCCGGATTGGCCGCCACAGTCTCATAAAACTCCTGGTCCTGGGTTTCCAGTCCCTCTGCGAAATTGAGTACGCTTCCAAAATTTTCAAGGGGCATGGTTGTCTCCTTTGTACGAGTCGCGTGTCGCGAGTTACGGGTTACGAGTTACGAGTTGCGCGTTGCGTGATACGGGTTACGCGTTGCGTGATTCGCGTTGCGCGTTGCGTGATACGGGTTACGCGTTGCGTGTTGCGAGTTACGGGTTGTGAGTTGCGGGTTGCGTGTTACAGGTTACGCGTAAGGATTGCCGGGCTTGGTTCTAACATCGGCCACGGCTTATTCGTAGGTTGGGTTGAGCATCCCGATATCTTTTGTTGGGTTTCGTTCCTCAACCCAACCTACTTGCCCTCCACTTTTTAGCTCTCAGCGAAACCCAACAAAATGGCCGAAGATAGAACCCTCCCCGGATTGCCTTTAACCCGCAACGCGTAACCCGCAACCCGTTCTAAAACCAGCGTTGAATGACGACCTTGGTATCTGTAAAGAAATTAAAGATTTCCTGACCATGTCCTTTGGTGTCACCGAACATGGAGTTGCCGGCACCACCAAAGGGAAAGAAACTCATGGGTGCGGCGATACCGATATTAATTCCGACCATGCTGGGTTTAACGCGATATTTAAATTCACGCGCGACGGCACCACTGTTCGTGTAGATACAGGCGGCATTTGCAAACCCGCGGGTATTGATCAGCTCGATGACCTCATCCAGGTCCTTGGCACGCACAATGCTGATTACCGGGCCGAAGATTTCTTCTTTTGCGATGGTCATATCGGCTTTGACATTGTCAAAAATGGTCGGTCCGACGAAAAAGCCATTCGGAAGTTCCCCCATCGTAAAGTTTCGTCCATCTAAAATCAGATCGGCGCCCTCTTCAATACCCTTTTCGATATACCCCAGAACTCTTTCCTTATGGGCCGGGCCGGCCAACGGTCCCATGGCGGTTTGCTCATTGAGGCCGTCGCCGATTTTCATGGCTTTAGCGGCGGTGGTGAATTTCTCAACCAGTTCATCGGCAATGTCTCCCACCGGCACCAGCACCGAACCGGAAAGGCAGCGCTGTCCGCTGCAGCCGAAGAAGGATGTAATCAGAGAAGGCATGCCTGCCTCCAGGTTTGCATCGGGTGTAACCGCCACAATGTTTTTGGCGCCGCCCAGGGCCTGGACCCTTTTGCCGGTCTCGCCGCAGCGCTGATAGATATATTTTGCCGTAGGTGTTGACCCGACAAAAGAGATACCTTCGACATCCGGGTGGTCCAACAAGCCGTTGACCACATCCCGCGACCCGTGCACCATGTTGACAACGCCTTCCGGGAAACCGACCTCATCGACGATTTCAAAAATTTTGGTCTGGGTCATGGGGACCTGTTCGGAAGGTTTGACGATATAGGTGTTGCCTGTGACAAGTGCGTAGGGCAAAAACCACCATGCCACCATTCCGGGGAAGTTATAGGGGACAATCGCCGCGAAAACCCCCAGGGGCTGCCGGTGTCCGTAGCAGTCGATGTCCTTGGCAATATCTTCCAGCGTGTAGCCGCACATCAGCGTGGTAACACCGGTGGCATGTTCGATATTTTCGATCATGCGCCGGACTTCGCCCCGGGCTTCGTCGATGCATTTGCCCTGCTCGGTGGTCAACACCCGGGCAATATCTTCAAAGTTTTCTTCGAAGGCGTCTTTGAGCCGGAACAGGTAGCGGGCACGGGTGAGCGGCGGTGTGGTACGCCAATCCCAATAGGCCTCCCTGGCCGCTTTGACCGCCTTGTCCACATCCTCTCTGGTTCCATAAGCCACCCGGGCAATTTTCTCTCCCTGGGCCGGATTCCATACATCACCCATGGTTGTAGAGTCAGATTCCACCCATTCACCGTTGATATAGTTTTTCATTAATGGCAGTGACATCGCATTTTCTCCTTTGCTGGATTTTCGGTTAAGGTAACCATTGAACGCTGTACCCTATCAATTTTTTCTCACTTTAGGCAAATCAAATTTCAATGTCAATAAATAATTTCTATTTTCCTGCGAAAAATAGAAATTATTTATTTTAAGAATACGAATTAGATTAATAATTAGTCATAATATCACGATATCAAACAAATAATGGTTGTTTTTTTTGTTTTCAAATGATAGGAGTATTTCGATATGAAACCAAATAATTCCAACAATAAAAAGAAAATGCTCGATCAGGTCGATTGTCAGATGATCAAGTTGCTGCAAAAAGACGGTCGGATTTCCAACACCGACCTCGCCAAAAAAATCGGAATTTCAGAGGCCACCGTGCGCACGCGTCTCAACCGTCTGATCAACGAAGAGTATATCCAGATCGTGGCGGTGAGCAACCCGATTAAGCTGGGCTTTAAGATTGTCGGTAATATCCGGATTCATGTTGAAATCAAAAAAATGGATGAAATCATAAGGGAATTAAAAAAATTGAAACCATTGTGGTTTATTGTTCAAACAACGGGCGGCACCGGCATCGATACGGAATTTGTGGTAAAGTCGCTGGATGAACTCAATGAATTGATTTTTGAAAAAATAAACAAAATCGACGGGATTGTTCGAACAGAAACCACTCTGTTTTTGAAGTATCTAAAAAGACACTATGATTGGGGAACAGCTATAGATTGAGCAGTTTAAACTCTGAAAATAGCGGCGGTAATGGTTAAAATGATCATCGTCTTATGGTTCGCCGATTCCAACAAATTCGAAATCCTAATATCGAAATTCGAAACAAATCCGAATATCAAATGATCAAAATTCCAAACGTGTTTTGAACATTCGGATTTCGTAATTCGTGCTTCGGATTTTATATTGAAATAAGCCGGGATATCAACTAACTTGCGATATAGAGAACACCTTTGAGTTTGTGCAACTATTATTTTAGGCCCCGCCGATACCGTATTCCTTCTCACCCATAACGCCCCATACCTCTTTCCACTTATCGTTTATTCGGGATATTCTGACGTCAATTTCATCTTTTTGACCGCTCCATTCCACTGGGCATTCCCGGGCCAGCAGTTCGATGCGCTCATTTAAGTCATCGACAATCACATTGAGTTCGTCAACTGTGGGTCCGACTTTATTCTTATGATCGGCGGACAATGACTCCGTTTTGCGAATGACATCGTAAAGCTTTGCCTTCCATTGTGTTAATTCTATTCTCACACTGTCACAATATGACTTGGCGTCCATAGCGGCCTCCTTTCAGCAAAGGGTCGTTTGTCAGAGAATGTCTATATTTGGGTTTTTTAGCTTTTCAGTAAATCAAGTACGTGCTCATTAAATTAAATCGTTCAACGGGGATGTCAATAAGAAGATCATGGTTGGGTGTAAATCAAGATTGTTGGTTAAAGTTTCTGGTTTCTGATTTCAGTGTTCAGGTTTCAGCCTTTGTATGTCTCGCTCCTGACACCCAACACCTAAAAGAGGGATTTGAGGATATTGAGGTATGGCAATTGACCCGGGAGCTGATACCCAAGGCTAAGGAAAGAAAAATAACCCTGAACAGTGAACGCTGAACCTATGAACGCTTACTTTTTTTCAGCAGATTATTTTCAATCGCCTGCATCCACTGGGGCGGGTAGGGTACTTTGAAAGCAGCGGTGTCTCTTTCATTCTGTGAATTGATAAAATCGATTTTAACGAGGGATTGATGAAGGTCTATGCCTTTGTGGGATCGATCGTGATAGACCCTGGAAATATTTGAAGCCAGAATTTTTTGGCTGCCGAAACGTTCTTCGATTCATCTGCAGTCCCGCCAGCGAACCCACGCAATATATGCAACGATTCCGAAGTAAACGAGGGCAATGATGAAATTACTGCTACATACACATCTTGTTTCGCATCAGGAAAAACGGCCTCAGCAGGCTGTCGGGATTGCCTGCATTGAGCGGAGAATACATGGCGACGAGTTCGACCACGACCATGAGCCCATAAATTATGTACAGTAAGGGAAGAATGGGGAAACACCGGTGCGGCGATTCCCCATTGTCTTCGTGACAACTTCATCGAATTAGACGGGTTTTGCTTATATCTCTGCAAGGAACTCATCCAGCTTATTAACCTGTTCTTTCAAGTCAAAACCCGGCATATCGAATCCGGCTCCGATATACTTGGGGATTTCCATCCCTCTTTGTTCGATCCCCTTAAAAACTTCCTCCATGAAAACCCCGGGGCTATCGGTGGTGGGATAGTTTCCCATATCTTCGTCCGATATCTTCGGGGGGCCGCCCCACTCTTGACTCGTTCCCGAAACGCTCACACCACAGGAAGGGCTGCCGTCGAGTCCCACGATAACGAGTTTGTAGTCCGCCAGGTCGTAGGCTTCCAGTTGGTCCAAAACAGATTCCAAAATCCTCCGGCAGTGTCTTCTGTAACCTGGGGTGTCATACTGCTCGCGTACATACCACCACCTGCGCGTTCCGGCATAGGAAGTCTCCGGACAGGGAAACTGAACCAATCCAAAATTGTGTTTATGCAGGATCTCTATCATTTCAAAAATAAAGTCAGAAAAAAATGCGAACCCATTTACCTTTGCATTTTGGTTTAGAATACAATGGGCAACGAATGCGACCTTTTTCCCCCTTTTATCCTCTACCATGGTCATGGTTAATCCTCTAAAGATACCCCGCGGCTTGCCGCGGGGAGGTTTCCATTACAGCCGTTACTTTCCAGGTGGAACCACACCCGGAATATAGTAATTCATCTTTGAAAGCAGATGCTCGTCAGTTGGCATTTCACCGGCTGGACTGATCACCTTTCCGGTTTTAGCATCCACAAGCTCATAGTACTCAAAAGGATCCCATTTACCGTTCAACATTTGTGATCTTCTCTTTGCGATCAAATCGAGCTGTGCCTGGGTCATTTTTTTCTTGGCATCGGCACTTATGGAATCAATCCCCGATCTCCCGTTATTCACAATGTCAGCAATCGGAATGATCGTATCTTTATCATAAAGGGGTTCTTCCATTCCAATGAAATAGAGATTTCTTGGATATTCTTTGCCCATAACATAATCTGCAATCACACGATCCAGGATGACCTGCCAGTTCCATACATAAGACGTGGCAACCGTTTTTTCCGTGGCCCAACCCAAGGCGACAATATCGGCATCCTTTCCGATGAACCAGATTCCCTTATCTTTGGCAACATCTACGGGTGCGGAAGAATCCGAACCCGGATTGGAAAGGACATCGACCTTGAACTCGACCACCAGTTTCTCTCCCACCTCCCTCTCGGTGGGTGGGTCATACCAACCGCCGACATAACTGCCCAAATAGACTTTAGCCTTTGGATTGGTCGTTTTAACCCCTAAGGTGAACGCATTGACCTTTCTCACAACCTGGACCGCAGGAAAGGCGCATACCAGTCCGATCGAATTTGTTTCCGTTATTGCACCGGCCACCATGCCGGCAAGATATTGGGCCTGATACTGCCTGCCAAAATAACGGATCCAGTTTTTGCCTTTTTTCTCAATATCGCTGGCAATATTTCCCATAAAGTAAACATCTGGATATTCCTCGTATATTTCTTCAATCGGTAGAGCCATAAATTCTGCATTTGATACGACGATATTTGCCTTTTTATTTTTAATAAAGTCCTCTGCAACCGAAATGGTGCTATCCGGCCCGACACCTTCCTGATAAATGTAATTGAGCCAGGGGTACTTCTTGTCAAGCCACTGACAAGCTGCATGAAAAGATCCACACCAGGATGCACCGGCAATGGGCGAGAAATGCTCCACCGCCAGGGTGATATTCCTGGGTTTTTTGAGCACACTGGCCAGAACATCCTGGGGAATATAATCGCGGGCAATCGTTTCGAGTGTGGCCTCATCACTTTTTTCCAGAAACGCGCCCACTTGCTTTTTGCTTATGTCGGCTGCCTGGATTTCTCCTCCTGCGAAGTGCACCGTGAACACCGCCAAAAACATGGACAAGAACAAAAATGTTAAACCTCTTTTCAGCTTCATCTTAATACCTCCTCTTTTTTTTACCTGCATTATGAACAAACCAAGCGCCTAACCCGGACAAGCCGGAATTGACGATTGAAGATTGACGATTGAAGATTGACGATTGAAGATTTATGGATGTCGCTTCGCTCAGTCATTTTTATGATCGGTTTTTATAATTGATCCGCCTGGAGGGCAAAAAACTACTTTTAAATTTTAGTTCACTTTTATGTCGTAGCTACAAATTGGTTATTTTTTCTGACAACATGTTGTCAGAAAAACCCAGCTAAGCGCCTAATTCAATGTATTGGAATTTCTACAACTTGTTGGAAATATAGTATTTTTATGGCCATCCACGTTGGGAAGCCACATGGAATGATTCCAACATTCCAATTGGGGCGAAGCCCCTAACTTATTCTTCATCAAAATAGGGTTTGCCGAGGGCGGCCGGCTTATCCGCCCCGATATAGCGGCTTATTTTTTGAGAAGAAATAATGGTTAAAACGACAATCGTTGCGATAAAGGGAATCATTCGATAAAAGTGGTAACTGAGATTCAAACCGTGGAACTGCAACGCAGTCGGCGATATGGCCAGATGCCAGAGAAAGCCGAATAAAAATGATCCCAGCAGCATAATTTCCGGGCGCCACATGGAGAAAAAGACGATGGCAAGGGCGATCCATCCGCGCCCCATGGTGGGATTTGGGGACCAGACGGGATTATAAACCAGTGTGAGATATGCACCGGCAAGCCCTCCCATAATACCGCCAAAGATAACACAGCCATAACGTATCCGTATAACGTTCAAGCCGGACACAACCGCAACAGACGGATCTTCTCCGGCCGATCTGATCCATAATCCGTATTTGGTTCTGAACAAACCGTACCAAACGGCACACACAATAACAATCCCGATAAAAAACATGGGGGTCAGTCCGCCAACGACGCTTTCCAATCGTCCATCTGTTCGCAAGGGTCCCGAAAAGGGTTGACCCAAATAGGTTGTCATCCCCAAGGCAAGAATCCATATCCCCATTCCGCTTACGGTTTGATCGGCCTTGAGTGAAATCGAAAGAAAGCCATGCAGCAACCCGACCATCCCGCCGCTGACCATTCCGCCCACAAAACCGAGCCAGGCGCTACCGGTTGTTTCCGCAATTACAAACGCCGTAAGCGCTCCAACCAGCATCAGTCCTTCCAAACCGACATTAAGCACACCCGCGCGCTGATTGACCAACTCTCCTGTGGCGGCAAGAAGGAAAAATCATGGATGCCTGCATGAAGGTGGCCGTAAACTCCCAAGTGATCATGTCTTTTTCCCTTTTGGCCTTCCCCGGTTGCCCATTTTAAGCCATACGATCTTTTTGTGATAAAAATATTGTCCGGCGACCAAGAGGATCATTAAAATACCGACAAATGCCAGATCGGCCCCAAATCCTATCCCCAGTCTGGATTGAAGTGCTTGTGTGCCCACCTGCATACCACTGAAAAAAAACGTAACGAAGATGGCTGCCAACGGATTAGAAACGCTAATCAAGCCGAACACGATGCCGTAGTAAGCCCAGGTCCCCGGATAAACCGCAAAATAGCGATGGATTCTATAAACGCCTCTGATCCCGGCGGTTTGATGGACACCGGCAATTCCCGCAATAGCCCCGCCTATAAACATGGTAATGAGCGCAATTTTTAAAAAACTGACCCCCGCGTATCTGGCGCTCACAGGGTTGGCCCCGGTGAGCCTAATCTCATAGCCGGTTGCTGTTTTGGCCAGGATAAAGTACAGCAGAACGGCAATAGCAATCGCCAGAAAAATCGTATACGGAACCGATGTTCCGGGTATCATCGGAATCCTCGCTGCTTTAACCAACTGGGCGCTTTCAGGCCTCCCGGAGGCGTCCATCCAAGGCCCCTCAATCAAATATTTGACGAAGTAAAACATAATCGAGTTGAGCATCAACGCAACGACGATTTCATTTACATTCATCTTTGCCCGCAAGTAGGCAACGAAAACGGCCAGAGCACCACCGCCAAGGATGGCGCCGATGATCATTAGTGGAATCAGAATCATAGAATCTAAACTCTTCCCCAACAGACCGATTCCAATGGCGGCCAGCATCCCAACGTAAAGCTGACCGGTGGCGCCGATATTCAAGACCCCGGCCCTATGGGGGAAAATAAATGCCAGCGTGACCAGAAGCATAAAGGTCATTCTTCGGATCGTAAGCTCTATTCCGGTTGAGGTCCCAAAGGCATATGAAAACATTTGGAAATATCCCGTAACCGGACTGATCTCCTCCAGCCAGAAAAAGAGGCTGAAGAAGATAAAGGCCAGGACCACCGAAAAAACTGCTATTTTTATGGCATCGAACGAAGTGAAGACAATCCGTTGTTCAATGCCAAGTCTGTATCTCCCGATTTTCACGCCGCGCTCCTCAACATTCCGGCCATCATCTGTCCAACCTTTTGCTTGTCCGCTTCCGCTCTGTTGAGGATACCCATGAATTCCCCTTCGTATATGGGAGCAATTTTGTCTGATATCGATAAGATTTCGTCAAGATCTTCGGAAATGAGAAGGATCCCAATCCCTTCCTTTTTTAGCTCCAACAGCTTGTTCCGAACAAATTCGCTCGCACCGACGTCAAGGCCCTGTGTGGGTAAATTGACTATCAGCAGACGAGGCTTACAGGAAATGACGCGGGCTAAAATGAGCTTTTGAAGATTCCCGCCGGACATCTCCTTGGCTTTTGCTTGGCAGTTGGGCGTTTTAATGCTGAATTCACGAATCGATGCCTCGGTGCATTGATATATTTTTTTAAAATTCAAAATCCCCCACTTACAAAAATTATTATTAAAGTAAAGATTTATCGCCATATTGTCCCCTAAAGAAAAATCGGCCACTGATCCCGCTTCAATACGCTCGGCAGGGACATATCCGATGCCCATGGCCCATCTTTTCTTAATAGAGGTCCGACTGATATCTTTACCCTGGAAAAATATGACACCCTTTTTAGGTTTCCTGAGCCCCATAAGAACTTCAGCCAACTCAAACTGACCATTCCCGGCAACACCTGCGATTCCAAATATCTCGCCTTCTCGAATAGAGAAGGAAATCCCCTTAACCGACTGAAACCCTTTATTATTGAGTGCCGACAGATTGACAACCTTGAGAATCTCCTGGCCAAAATCCACCTCTGTTCTTTGCAAATCGAACAGGCATTCCCTGCCCACCATTTTTCGAGCTAGCCACTTTTCATCAGCCGCTTCGGTTTCTATATGGTCGACAACCTTTCCATTTCTGAGAATGGTTATTCTATCGCTTATATCCAAAACAACGGGCAGTTTGTGGGTAATAAACGGAACGACCGCAAGACCCTTCTTGACCATCCGTTTCAGGGCGCGCATGAGCTGCTCTGTATCAGGTGGGGTAAGGGCCGAGGTCGGTTCGTCCAGGATTAGAATTCTGGCTCCAAGATAGAGCGCTTTTACGATCTCAACGATCTGGGCTTCGCCGGCATCGAGTTGCCACACTTTTGCATCGAGGTCGATTTTGAATCCAAATCTTTGGGCCAGTTCGAAAATCTCCTTTTTGGCCTTGCGTTTGTTTAAAATGATCGGCGTGCGGGGATGTCCAATCATAATATTTTCCAAAACCGTATGGGCGGGAATCAGTTTACGATGCTGATGAACCATGCCGATCCCCAGCTTGAAAGCTGTCTGTGGAGATCCTATTAAAACCTTTTCGCCACCGATGTAAATTTCGCCTTCATCCGGCTCGATAAGCCCGGATAGAATATGCATCAAGGTGCTTTTGCCGGCGCCATTCTCTCCGAGCAAGGCATGGATCTCGCCGGCTTTGATATCGAAATCGACTTGATCATTGGCAACTACACCGCCGGAAAATCTTTTGGTGATCCCCCTCATCTCAAGGATCTTTTCCCCTTTAGAAAGATCCATAAAGTGACTATAAGGGGTTGCGGCGGGGCGAGCGGTTTGAATCGCTTGGGGCGAGGTGCTTGTCACATTAACAGGGGATCGTAGCATGGTTTCCCTTCAATCGTATCCTATGGCAAAAGAAAAAACACAGTAGACCGAACGCGTTGGAATTGGAATTAATTTACGTGAATGGGTCATTTTGTCAACACATTTGAATTCGATAGGATCAAATCAGACACTTAGCAGTTGTGTTTGATGGAATACATAGCGATCCTTTATAACCTTAAAATACAGCAACTCAATAAACATCGATAAAAAATTGTCGATATGGCGTCGCTAAGGGCCTAAGCCCGGTTAAACCGGCCTCCGAAGATTCGAACCTACGGCTCGGAGAGAAATAACAAATTACAAGCACAAAATTACAAATAAATACCAAATTACAATGACAAATCCGCCGGAGGTGGATCAAAAGCCAAGCGGTTGGTCCGCCGCCGGCGGATTTGTCATTGTGATTTGGTATTTGTGATTTTTTAATTGCTGAAACCTTATATGAAACTACGCCAAAATGGCACGGTTTTCTTGATGATTAAACCGGCCACTTTGGCAGCCGGCCGGAACAGCGAACCGCAGAATATCGAATTTCGAAGGATGGAAACGCTTCGCTAAATCTTTTTTAAAACAGACAGAATACATTCATTCGACGTTCGATGTTGGACGTTCGATGTTCGATGTTCGACGTTCATCAGTTTCTTTTTCGATC
>PVMK01125677.1_pt1 | contig 21048 bp, 21 predicted proteins | sample 1853481 | NCBI WGS metagenome assembly PVMK01 (sample SAMN08533507, study PRJNA380276) | Marine sediment metagenome, whole genome shotgun sequencing project.
TAATAATAGTTCGATTCCCCTACGGACTGCTTAAACAAACTCGAAACCTCCTGATTTTCAGGGGGTTTTTTGTTTATATCCTATTTCAAGGGAATTGAACCCTTCACAATCATAATCATTTGGACAACCTTTGCTTGCATTAAAATATCTTATCTTTAACACTTAATAGTGTTAGATGCCTAATTTGTATATCATAGCAGGGTGCAATGGAGCAGGAAAGACAACTGCCTCATTTACTGTCCTTCCCGAAATGTTGGACTGTGATGAATTCATAAATGCAGACGAAATTGCCCGTGGCATTTCCCCGCTAAATCCTGAAAAGGCTTCCATCGAAGCTGGCAGGTTTATGTTGACAAAAATCGAAAAACTCATTGCCAACAAAAAGGATTTTGCTTTTGAAACCACATTGGCAACTAAGAGTTATGTAAATACCGTACAAAGGGCAAAGCAGAAAGGATATCAAATTGTTTTAGTTTACTTTTGGCTCGATTCTGTTTCATTAGCAATAGAACGGGTTAGAATCAGAGTCCATGACGGGGGACATAATATCCCTGAACCGGTAATCATTAGAAGGTATTTTTCTGGATTATCAAATCTATTTAACCTGTATATTCCCATTTGCGATTACTGGATGATTTTCGATAATTCAACTGCTCCATCAGAATTAGTTGCAGAAGGTTATTCAAGTGGTGAAATGGAGATAATAAATCCAGAGACTTTTGAAAAAATAAAAAATCCCAAGAGATATGACGAAAAAAGATAACGCTATAAGGGATAAAATCCTAAAAGGAATGGAACTTACATATGTAAAACTAATTAAATCAAAAAAGGAGAGGAATCTTGATTTGATAATATCTAAAGAAGGGAAGATAGTCAGAATTCCTGCAAAGGATTTCAGCACCTGTTTATAATTGAACACCTGTTTTGCACACCCTGCAGTATGTCCTATTTGCCTTTAATCCCCAGCAAACAGGGGGGAAGGTAGTGTGTCTGAATTCCCCTACGGACTGCAATTATCATAACAAAACCTCTTGATTATCAAGGGGTTTTGTTTTTTTGGACCCCTAGACTGGGTTTCCCGGCAACTATTTGCTCTCCTTCTTTCATGTGCTTACCACCCTCATACTGAATGATTTGTTCTCCATTTTGATTATTTAATACAAGGACGGTAGTTCTACACCAAGGGCAGGACTGTTCAGGAAATCCCCACCTCACGGATTTAGCACGGCGCAAGACATCCTTTTTTGCCAATTTTAGTACATTGTTGCTTCCCGCTTACATTCGCAGGTGTAGCTAGAAGGAGGTTTTTCGAAATACTGTTCTGTTTTCAGATTTGTATATGCGTTGAGCCTTGCTTAGGCAAACAGAATAATTTAGTGTTATTTTTTTAACGTACCTTTGCAGCCCGGTAATAGTTGAATTATTTTGTCAATTATTCTCTAGTTCGAGCATTAAGTAAACTTCATAATTCGCTATAATACAAACTAATAAGCAAAATATATTTTGCTTAAGAGAGGATTTATATGAACCATAACAATGAAGATCATGAAATTATAACTACTGCATTACTTTTGGCAGCCGGCACAGGGAGCCGTTTACATCCATTAACACAGAACATACCTAAATGCCTCACTTTAGTTAATGAAGTTTCCATCCTTGAACGACTTATTACATGTTTAAATAGGCATGGTTTTAAACGCCTTGTTATAGTCACAGGATATCAGGAAAAATGTATCCGTGAATTTTTGGGTACACGGTATGGAGAGATAAAAATCGAATATGTTTTCAATCCAATTTATCAGACAACCAATAATATTTACTCACTTTGGATGGCCCGGAATATTATTGATGAACCATTTATGCTGGTCGAAAGCGATCTTGTTTTTGACAATTCCTTACTGAATGATATGCAACATCCAGACCGAATTGCTATAGCGCGTATGCAACCGTGGATGAACGGAACCACAGTAACAATCAAACAATCTCAAAAGGTTAAGAGATTTCTTTTCGATTCTCTTGAATCCAATGGTGATATAAAGTATAAAACAGTCAATATCTACAGCTTTTCCCTTTCCTCATGGCACAGGATTATAATAAAACTTAACCAACATGTTTCCACCGGTAATGTAAATTGCTATTATGAAACTGTTCTCTCGGAAATGGTTACAGATAATAGTCTCTCTCTTCAAACTGTTTCTTTTGACGAGAATATTTGGTATGAAATAGACACAATTCAGGATATGAAAGAGGCCGAAATATTATTTTGTAATTACAATGAAAAAACAAAATCTTTAGGTTCATTAGAGCTTGTTTCAAACAACTTATAGCTAAGTAGGTTGAAGCAGTTGCCTCTTAATTTTCTTGGGCAAAACAATCTTCACCTTTGATTTTAGGCATTTACAAGGGGTAATATTTTGGAAAGTAAAAAATCAATAAAGTGCATGAAGCAAAATATTTATAATAATCAAACAGAAAAATTTGAACTCATCTCTGGTCAGCATGGAGGTTACTATAGGCATGATATTATTGATCATGCTTATTTATATAATCTCTATTTTGCCAGAATCAGTTTTCGCAAACTTTAAAAACAAAATTAACGATCTTGTGCTTAATTATCACATTGCACAGGATGCCATTGCCGGTTTAATTGGAGATATTATCCAGCAACCAACAGAAAGAATTGTTGTAGGAAACGGAGCTGCTGAACTTATAAAAATTATATCGGGTCACACTGCCGATAAATTAATCATCCCGGTTCCTTCATTTAACAAGTATATAAACGCTGCGCCTAAGGATAAGGTAGTTGAATTTCCTCTTGAATTCCCATCTTTTCAATTGGATGTGGATAAGTTTGCTGCTGAAGCTGTAAGGGTTGGAGCTGATATAGCTGTTGTGGTTACGCCAAATAATCCAACATCAATACTGGTTCCTAAATCAGATCTTATTCGTTTGACAGAAAAGCTTAAGAAGTATAACTGCAAACTGATTATTGATGAAAGAAAGTTTAAATATGAAAATAATTAGAGGATCAGAATCTCAATTAACATATCAGCCTGGAATGATCTGGGCTGTTATATTTGACTGAGGTGATAGGATTATTGCCCGTAAAATGAAAGGGCGTAGCAAAGACTTAAAAGCTTACGGAACCCAACTTGACTCACTAATAGATATTATTAGTTTTGGAGTACTCCTTGCTGTAATTCTTCTACGTTATGGAGAATTTAAGCTATGGTTTATTCCTGGCGCTTTCGTTATATTAGCCACATGTGCAATACGATTGAGCTATTTCAATATCGTCGGACTTATCGACAGCAAAACCTATCTTCAAAACCAACCACAAAATTCGGAGGAAAGTGGGTTTATGTCCTTATTGCCTATGTTTTGGTATAGACCGCTTTTTTGGAATGGCCATTAAATAGAGAGATAAATACGAAATGAAGAATTCTAAAGCGTTCAGGGATTGTATCTCTGAAAAAAATAGTGAATTAATAGTATATGCAGCAGATAATTATTCTCAGTTCCCACAAAGAAATTCAACAGTACGATCAAAATGTGACAGGACACTTGCAGCTGCTACCACTAAAGATTTAGTAGTATTACGAACAAGATTAGATTTTGAATATCACAGATGGATACGTTCAGTTGGGCTTGGTACAGATTTAGTTGTTGAGTATGGTGAGGCTGTGGATGGATTTACGCTTTCTGAACTTATAATCCTCAATCCAGACCCGGTTATTGAAATTATACAAAAGACAGGTAGAAATCCAGTGTATGTGCCGTGGTTTTCCACTGCTACTGAAAACCATGCAGCAAAACTTATTGGAGCTGACCTTTTTGGAGCACCAGAATCTGAAACATTGAGGTATAATAACAAGGCATCTTTCAAAAAGATTTGCCAACAATTAAATATACCTGTGATTGAGGGTGTTTCATTTGAAATGCAGATTGGCAATAAGGGTAATTACTTACAAATGGAAAGTATTATTAAGGGCTTTCTCCAAAGGTATAGTACAGTTATTATGCGTGGGGCTTTGGGATTATCGGGTCTGTCATTATATAAAACCAAAGGCGAAGATATTGCCAGCATATATCAAGAAATTGCTGAAACCGGTGAAGAGCTTATAATTATTGAACCCTTTTTAGACGTTTCCTCTTCTCCTTGCGATCAATGGATAATTAGTAGAGATGGAACAATAAATCACTTTGGATCAAAAGATCAGATTTGTGAAAATGGCATAATACATACAGGAACATTGAATACTGTTCAGCACTCAATTGAAGTTTCAAAATACATTAAAGAAACGTCTTTTAAGATTGTAAGTAAAATGGTTGAAACAGGCTATGTGGGTGTAGTTGGCATTGATTACATCATTTCTAGCGCAGGGATTTTTCCGGTAGAAAATAACGCTCGTTTTAACGGCTCTTCTTATCCGATTCTCATTGTAGATAGAATTGAAAAAATGATGAGTCAAATTCCTTTTTGGAAATTCTCGAAAATCAAGACATCACCATGTTCATTTGAAGAACTAAAAGAACATTTAGCTTCAGTACTATTTGATGGTGTAAAAAACAATTCAATATTTCCATACAACTGCGAAGAAATCTCTGAAAACGGCTGTTTCAATATTATACTTTTAGCAGAATCTTTTGTTCAACTTTCAAAATTAGAACAAGCGGTGAAAATATTAGAAGTTGAATCTGAGAGTCGCTCTTTATTGTAAATCGTCCGATTATGGTTTTCTCTATTTTGAGAGTTAAGAAAACCAATTCTCAGTTAGCGTTTACACAAAAATTATTTAGTCACCCAATCTAAAACGCTACTACCCATCGCCGGAATAAAAAACATTTCGTTATTCACTTTTGTTTAACCAATATAAATATCGAATTTTCATCTGCCTGATATACAGACTGTAATAAATCTCTATCCGTTCCCCAATGGACTGCTTTAAAAGCCAGATGAGGCAATGAATTAACAACCAGCATTAACAACCACGCCTTGATTAAGGACTGTTCATTTCTCCCCAACTGAATAAACAAAAGACTACTGTAAATCAATTGATTATTTAATACTAGTTAATAAGGATTACTCTATTATTTACTGTTATCCCACCTTGTCCCCTTCCAGTGGTAGCTTATTACGCCATCATTTTCGCAGTCTGGACAGTTGACGTCTTCCTGACGTCCTCCAAAAAATCAAATGTTCAAAAGTCGAGAAATAGGGTAATTTTCTTAAATTGATAAATCGAAAATTGTCTTTGCCCTGCGCCAGGCAAAGAATGGGGTGAAGGTATCTGAGCTAAGACGTCTTAAGGCCCGCGAAGAGGGAAACAGGCAGCTTAATTGCTGATTATCGCATATCAATTAGAAGAGCCTTTTGTATTATAATATTAAGCACATCAGTATATTACTATAAGCCTCATCGCAAGGAGGATCGTGTGATCAGAAAGAGGATCAGAGAGATTTCAGAGGACGCTAAATATATAATTGATTTCTGGAGGAGAGAATCCAATGAGTTCAGACCACGTGATGTTTACAAAAATCACCTTGAGGAATTAAAAGAGGCTTGTGGAATGGAACCTGATGCAGTAGCCACTACTGAAACTATCAGGGACGAGAAAAAATAAAGACAAATAATAATAACAACAATGAAGCAAATACCTTTTCTGCTGGTTCTTCTGATATTTTTAGGGTGTAATAAAACTCGGACAGTAGATGCAGACGTCAATAATCTTATCACGGAAGACTGTGAATGGATAGAGGAAGATTTTAAAACACCGCCCCACTCAGCAAAGGTTCAATCGTGGTATCACTGGTTAAATGGAAACGTTACAAAAGAGGGTATTACGGCAGATATGGAAGCTATGAAAGCTGCTGGCTTAGGCGGATGTCGCATATTTAATGCTGCCGAGGGTACTCCAGCTGGTTCTGCAACTTATTACGGCGAAGAGTGGTGGGAAATGTTTATCCATGCCAAAAAAGAGGCCAAACGTTTGGACTTAGAATTGTGCGTGATGAATGGTCCTGGCTGGTCCACTTCAGGTGGTCCCTGGAACACGCCGGAGAATGCTATGCAAGAGGTGGTTTGGACAGAGGAACAACTCACCGGGCCATCAGAATTTAATGGGACATTAACCATTCCAAAACCGGCATTGGGCTTAGCACGTGATATGAAACGCGACACATTTATAAACAAGCGCTACTACATGCCTCGTGAACACGTGAAAGGACATTATCACGATATTTCCGTATTGGCATTTCCTACGCCCAAGGGAGAACTTGCAGGGAAACCATATCGCATTAACCGCTGGTGGGAAAAAGCCGGCTATTCGAAAATGGCAAGATACATAAGAGATGAACGTCAGGCTCCGAATGATGAGGTGGTCAATATGGATGACATTATTGACTTGACAGACAAGCTGGATAAGGCTGGGAATTTGCAATGGAATGTACCCGAAGGAAACTGGACAGTTTTGCGTGTAGGCTATCAACCAACAGGGCGTTCCAATCATCCTGCCCCAAAAGGAGGTAAAGGGCTTGAAGTGGACAAGATGTCGGTTGCAGCGGTAGACTACCACTGGAAAGAATCGGTAATGAAGATGCTCATGGCCGGAGAAGACGGAGGGAAAAGCTCTTTAACTTCAGTGACAATTGATAGCTATGAAGCCGGTCATCAGAACTGGACCAAAGGTTTTGAAAAGGAGTTTGAAAAGATGAGTGGCTATGACATTCGTTACTATCTGCCAGCAATTGCAGGAAGAGTAGTTGAGAGTACCGATGCCACAGAGAAATTCTTGTGGGATTTCAGAAAAACTGCCAGCGACTTAATCGTAAACAATTATTACAAACGTTTCCAGACTTTGGCGCATGAAAATGGCGTAAGATTTGCTGCTGAGCATTACGGTAATTTTGGCAACACTGATGATTTTTCAACCGGAAAATATGTAGATGTTCCTGCCACCGAATTTTGGGCATATAAGAGTAATCATCACGGTGGAATTACCAAGTTGTCATCATCATCTGCCCATACCTACGGTAGAAAAATAGTGGGTGCCGAGGCGTTTACCGGAGCTCCTGAAATGATTTTTGAAACCAATCCTCGCGACATCAAGGCGCAGGGCGACTGGTTTTATTGCAAAGGTATTAATCAGTATTGGTTGCACGGATATACAAACAGCCCATTCAAACAAGAACCCGGCTTGCTTCTTGGATCGTATGGTTCGCATTTTAACCGACATAACACCTGGTGGGAATACGGTAAAGGTTGGTTCGACTATATGGCGCGTTGTCAGTATATGTTGCAAGAGGGGAATCCAAAGAGTGATGTTTTGTACTATGTTGGCGAAGATGCGCCGGTAGATCCTGAACCGGATGAAAATTTGAACCCTGCTATTCCTTTTGGCTACGATTATGATTTTTGTAATCGAGATATTTTGGAGTCTGTAGTAGTTAAAGACGGAAAATTGGTATTGCCTAATGGTTTGGAATATGCTGTTCTTGCTGTTTTAAAGTCGGAACACATAAGGCCTGAAGTGTTGAAAGTGTTGCAAAAATTGATTAAAGAAGGAGCTATTGTAGTAGCTTCTAAACCAACACGCGTACCGGGTTTAAATAATACGGATGTTGCTAACACAGAACTGCAAAAACTTACTGCTGAGATTTGGGGAGAAATTGATGGCAAAGCAGTACTAAAAAATAAGTACGGAAAGGGAGCGATTTACACGACAGAAAGTATTTTGAAGGCTTGTGAAGATTATAAAATCTTACCCGATTTTGATTTTACCATAGATTATACAGACGAATATGACGAAACCTTATTCCCTGGGAATGGAATGGAATTCATTCACAGAAGAACGGCACAAACAGATGTCTATTTTGTGAGTAACCAGCATTATAAACCAAAAACGATTAAAGCCAAATTCAGGATAGCGAATAAAATACCTGAATTATGGGATGCAGAAACGGGCGAAATAATTACTGCACCTGAATATCGGAAACTAAATGATGGGCGCATGGAAGTTACGCTGAGGATGGAAGAGGCAGGTTCTGTTTTTGTAGTATTCCGCAAAGCATTAACGGAGGAAAATGCTAATAATTACAAAGCGGCAAACGAGATTGCTAAATTGACTTTTACAAAACCCTGGAAGGTTTCATTTGAAGGTGCCGGTGCTCCTGAAGCTATTGTAATGACGGAGTTGATGGATATATCAAAACACGATGCCACCGATGTAAAATACTTTTCCGGGACAATCTCTTATGAGAATAAAATCAATGTTGATGATCTGAAAGAGGGGACAAAAATGATTTTGGATTTGGGAGAAGTAAATGTGGCAGCCGAAGTATTTGTTAATGGTAAATCAACAGGTTTATTGTGGAAGCGCCCATTTACTACAGACATTACCGATGCGCTAAAAACAGGCACAAACAACCTAAAAGTAAACGTGGCCAACCTTTGGATAAACCGGGTAATTGGTGATCAGGAATTACCTGAAGATTGCGAATGGACCACCAATACAGGTTCTACTGCCAAAGGAATGGGACTGGCAAAAATTCCGGATTGGGTAATCGAAGGCAAGAAAAGCCCAACTGGACGTAAAGCCTTTGTTGGTTGGAAATGGGACCATATTAAGGGTAAGGAATTGCTTCCTTCAGGTCTGATAGGCCCTGTTAGTATTCGTGTTGAAGAATAGATAATTTAGTTACAATGTACCAATGAAGAACTTAGTTCTCAAAAACATCTAACTCAATGGGGATAACTCATACACCATAATCCCGGCTTCCAGTAGTTATACAGCTATAAAAACAATGTAAAATATTTGAAAATACCTGAAATTATTTCCCTACGGACTGCATAAACAAACTTAAAACCTCTGATTATCAGGGGGTTTTTTGTTTTCTGCCACAGATACTGCCACAGAAACCAATCTAAATCATTTCTTCACGTTAATCCCGCTACTACGACAACGTAAGAATAGAGACCTTGTGAATCAGTAATTTACGAGGTCTTTTTCGTTAGTAATACAATATATAGTACAAAACATCTATTTATTCTGCAACTCAGAATCAATTCCCAATATTCCACTGGCAATCATCACACTCGCTGATGGTCCCTTTATTGAACGTCTGATGCCCATTTCAAAGCCAGATTCGGATTCATAATCAGTAGATACCAATTACAATGCCATGAAGTTGGCTGGCTCTCTTGCCTCTTAGGGCATTGTTTGGGGATGTTGTACTCTTCATTAAGGTAAAGGGTGAAGTTGGTGAGATGGAGCTAAGGTCACTGCTTCCGTTTTTTTCTCCCAATCTCAGAACTTAATTATCAGTACAACAGCAATAACTGATAAAATATTTTTATCAAAAGCGAACTGCTCAGGATCCTGGTAAAAGAGGACTCCAACGACTATTTCATGGTACTTTGATGATAGGGTAAAGATTGCCTTTGATGGAAATTTGGAAGTAGTCTGAAGCAGCTTCAGACCCTCCCAAACACTTATCAGGAGCTAAATATGTATCATAAAGGAGGATTATGTAATAACACTTTTGGATGTGAGCTGAAAAGAGATTTACAATTTAGAGATACATATTGGAGACATTGATTATTTTTTGAACGTCTTCGATTGAGAGGATTCAATATGGTAAAAGGACTGACACAGCATGAAATGTTTCAGCTATTCTTATACCATTATTTTCGACGGCAATATTGAATAAATAGCTCTAATCCAAAGGAATATGTCTAATGCGCCAAAGTTGAATTAATTAGTACTACGATATCTGTGGTGATAATCTATTAGAGTTTTTGTAGGTAATTGTCCATTAAGCCTATTCAATATATTTAATTCATTGAAAATATCAGTCTTTAGGTTTCCTACTAAATTATCAACGTGTTCAGTGGTTAGATCCTGTTGCATTTCTTTACAGAATTGAGACCATATACCAAATATACTATGTCTAGCTGTGCTTAACATGAGACTGCCCGTATTTTTTCAGTGAGTTTCCCTTCTGCCTTGAGCTGCTCGTCTTCTAACAATTTTTCTTCCCGATATTACTATGCAGACAACAAATTTTCCTATTTCAGGCATTGCCATAATTAATATATTTTTGAATTTACTTTTTCAAAACGCAGGATTTCGATAGTCGATCACCTTTTGTGCAGCGCTTAAAGCATCCGCTTTTTTCACTTTCAATGCGACACAAAACCATCCAAGGGTTCCTTTTTCATTTATCCATACCTTTGAATTTTCCCATTCAACTGAGTATATACTTCCCGATTTTGATTCGATTATTCCGACTAATTCCCCCATGCTAAAAACAATGTAGTTGAATAGTTTTATTCTTACTCAAACTGCTTTCTCCCCCGGTTTCTCCCGGGCGCGATCCTGGAAAATGCAGCGCAAGTCGACAACCAAATCCTCTTCTTATCCAGAACACCTCCAGTTCAGTTGATCATCCTTATCAGCATTATTCTTACAGTTTAGAGGCTGCAGATTATCAATTTCATCTGAACCTCCTTTTGCTACTGGCTTTATATGGTCAATTTCCCATCCATTTCCAGAATCTCTATTGCCATGCTCATTGAATTTTATTACTGTACCACAAATATCCTTCCGCCATGCTACTGGTGATAAACCGGGTATTACTTCACCTTTCTGCCATGTTTGTATTTTGGTTTCCTCAGACCATGTATTCCCAGATCTGTCTGTGTTAGGTGTACGTGCCATCTTTTCAGTTTTTAAGTTTGGGCATATTATCAATAATTCCTCCGTTCCGGATTCACAATCAGGGTTTCCTCCCTGGGGCGACCCTGGGTGATGGTGATCGGTTTATATATAAAATCATCAAAGCAATGACTTATGAAAATGGGGTATCATCCTTCGTTATCTATTCTTTACATTATCCATGCCCTTAGAAGTAACAGTGCAAACTAATTTATCATCCAATTTTGACAGACTGTTTTCCCACTGCAATGATTGTAGGTTTGATAGTTCATTAGTACCACCTTTAGATTCTGGTGTAATATGGTCAATCTCCCAACCAAATTTAGAATTTCTGATTCCATACTGTATATGAGCAATCCAAGCTCCACATTTATCCTTCCTGAGAACCTTTGGATCAGTGCCGGATGCAACTGTAGCATTCTCCCATTTGACAATGTATTGACTTCCCGATTTTGATACAATTGTTCCGATTATTTCTCCCATGTCAATTATACTTTAGTAATACAAATTTGTTATTGCTCATTTCGCCTTTCCACAAGTCTCCTTCGGATCAACAGAAACCAGGATAATATTGTCAGATATTTCAAACACCCTTTCTAATTTATTATGATAAGGACATATGGGAATGATGTACTGAGCACTATTAGTAGAATGCATCTTTTTTACGTGAACTCCAACAAGTTGTGTTTCAAGACACAATTTTGCAGAACATAAGATGGCCTTTTCGTTGCTGAAGTTTTCCCAGTGTTCTAACCAACTACCACAACTGCAACTTTTACCTGTAGTTCCTGATACGATCTTTACTTTTGTCATACAATACATCTTCGAAATAAGTCAGAATTGTCTGAAAAAATAATCCAAATAATGATACCCCTTGAGGTTTCCCCTTTATGCAGCAGTTTTATTTTACCAAAACACAAAGTTAGCTAAAAAATAAAAATAAAATTTCTCGGCAACCAACTCTCAATCAGACTGAGAATTAGACAGATGTAATTATCGATAATAAAAGAGCATAATTGTCGAAAAATGAATTTAGTCTGATAACATTGATAAAATGTGCATTTTTTTTTGTAGCAGCTCAAGAAATATTTATAAAGAGAAGGAATTATGCAATAGTATCGGTAGTCGCTGTTGTGATATTGTTACTGATATTTGTTAGCAAGATGTTCTTTGTTCTGAAGCCTGGCGAACGGGCTGTTACCGGCCGGTATACCGCAGAAGAGATTTACTCTACTAAACGGGGAGAAGTTGAATCAGCTATTATTGAAACTACTCGCAGCGCTTTAAAGACGAAAGATATTGAAATGAAAGACCTGCCTATACGGTCCATCTCCCTACCCGATAAGATCAAACAGGCAATTGAAAGCTAGTTGCAGCGACAACAGGAAGCGCTTGCATACCAGTTCAGGCTGGACAGAGAATTGAGCTTTGTGCAATAGTCCAACTCCCGTACGTGTCCGGTTCCATGCATATTAATCTTAAATTATAACACCGTTTACAAACGCCTACCGGTAAAAAACGGCACCACCCTAAATAATAATCTCATCAAGTTCAAAGCCTATGTCTTTTGGATGTATTTTATTGATTTCCTGTATCATATGCAATATATTTACTTCAATGTCGATATTGGCAACAGAATCTATGGACAGACTATTGATCTTAACGCCAAGTGCGAGATCCTGGAGGATCTAAAGATTAAGGATTCCCATATTCTGTCCGCATCCGTTGTAACAGATGACTCAGATTTACCAGATGACTGCCTTATTATAGGTATGTTTTGCCAGCTATCAATTTTGAGATTCGTCTTCCTTTAGAACAATGGAATAATAAGTTTTATATGACGGGATGTAGTGGATTATGTGGCAGTGCGGATAGTGATAGTAAGAATTTTTATCTTGGTATGAACTATGGTTTAAGACGGAACTATGCTGTATCAACCATGGATGCGGGGCACTCGGGTGAGAGTATAGCAGATGGGCGATGGGCGATGAACAATCGGGTTGCCGAGGTTGCTTGGGCTTACCGTGCTGTTCACGAAACTGCACGAATAAGTAAACTTGCCATAGAAGCGTTCTATGGCCGAGAACCCGAGAAGTCTTACTTCAATAGGTGCTCCAACGGTGGCCGCATGGCAGTTATGGAAGCTCTGCGATATCCTGAAGATTTCGATGGTATCATCAGCGGTGCACCGGCCATTGATTATGCAGGCTTGGCGGCGACCTTCTTTTCTTGGATTATTCGATCAAATATGGGACCAGATGGAAAAGACATTGTTTCGCTTGATGATCTGAAGCTGATAATCGATGCTGTATATCAGGCCTGTGATGGCAGACCCAAGAATTCTGCTGGCGATCAATTATACCCGGGAGGTATACTTTTGGGCTCGGAACCCTATTGGCAAAGTTGGTTAACAGGTTGGACAGATAATAGCAATGACATTCTAATTGCTCTTTTGATTACATACTTTCTACGTTACATGGCATTTCATCAAGATCCTGGAGATAGTTTCAACATCTCAGATTTTGATTTTGATCTTGACCCACAACGACTCGAATATATGTCCAGTACTTACAACTCTGATGATCCGGATTTGGAATTGTATAGAAAAAAAGGTGGCAAATTATTAATGTATCATGGATGGGCTGATGCAGCTGTCCCTCTCTGGGCATCAATCGAATATTATGAAGCTGTTGAGTATTATGTTGGAAGTCGAGAAGAAACCCAGAGTTTTTTCGTTTCTTCATGATCCCTGGAATGGGACACTGCGGTATTGGTAAGGCGCTTGGAATTACTGATGATTGTATTGATCCATTGACTGCTTTGGAAAAATGGGTTGAAGAGAACAACGCACCTGAGTCATTGATGTTTACCAAATTTGACCCTGAAGGCAATACCATGTGGGAAAGACCGGTATATCCATATCCTAAGAACGCAGAATAATGTAGTGACAAACACAATGTGCAGCAGGGAGGCCGAATTAGCGGCTGCAGGTAGACGTAGCTTTTTTATTCGGGAGTAAATGGTGGTATCTTTTTTACCGGTAGGTGGTACCAGTCTTCACCCTCGTTAAAAATCTTAAACAAATAGCTTAACTTACTGTCCAGGTTTGGGTTGGAAGGTCAACTGTTATAATCACATTAGAAGTAACTAATTCTAAAAGGAAGAGATATGAAAAATATTGCAATTATCGGAGCAGGTTTGATGACCAAACCGATTGTCGATTATTTTATAGAAGAGTTTGGCTATAAAGTCGTAATGTTGAATCGTACATTAAGTAAAGCTGAAGTAATAATAGGAAACAGGACATTGGGTAAAGCTTTGGGCTGGGCAAATAATAATACAGAAACACTTGATCGAGTGGTTAAAGATTCAGATATAGTAATAAGTATGGTTCCTAAACCCTTGCATCTAAAGGTTGCAAAATCGTGTTTGAAATATAAAAAAAACATGATTACTGCCTCTTATGAAATTCCTGAACTAATGGATTTGAAAGAAGAAGTTGAAAAGCAAGGAATATTAATACTGAATGAACTTGGGGAAGTACCTGGCATGGATCATTTTGGGACTCAGATGTTACTTGAAGATATAAGAAATGATGGAGGAAGAATTATAAGCATAAATTCATATGGTAGTGGAATTCCTTCGTTTGAATCTAATAATAATCCTATGGGATATAAGTTTAGTTGGGATCCGAGAACTGTTTTTGTTGCTGCTCAAACGGCAGGAGCATATCTTGTAAAAGGAGAGAAAATACACATACCAGGCGATAAACTATTTGAAAAATTTTGGTTTGTTGAGATTGACGGCCTTGGCACTTTTGAAACGTACCCTAATAAAGATGTAGAAAAATATGTTGAACCTTTTGGTTTAGACAATGACATATCTTTTTATCGCGGACTTTTAAGATATTCGGGATATTGCAATAATATGAGTAATATGGAAGCTCTTGGATTGTTTGATAGTAAAAGAATCAATAAACTCAATGATAAGACTTTCCTCCAATTTACAGCTTCACTAATCAATGAAGATCCATCACCGAATATTGAGCAAAGTGTAGCAAATTATTTACAAATAAAATCTAACTCAGATATAATTCATCGTTTAAAATGGTTGGGATTTTTTGATAATACATTAATCCCCCTTGATAAAGGATCTAATCTTGACATCCTTTTAAACAGAATGTTGGAAAAAATGCAATATGCTCAAGGTGAAAAAGATATGATTATTTTGCATGTTGAAATAATTGCTGAGTTTGATAATGGCACGAAAGAAAAAAGAATTGCTACAATGGTTGTTAAGGGAGACCCTGAAGGAGAAACCGCAATGTCAAGAGCTGTTGCTCTCCCAACAGCAATTGGTGCAAGATTAGTTGTTGATGGGATTATACGGGCAACTGGATTAAAAATGCCGCCAAATTTACCTGAACTTTATAAACCTGCATTGGAAGAATTGAAAAAATTCGGATTTGAGTTTTCAACCAAAAAAACCAAACTAAATTAGGAGAAATATTTGTTAATAATCGTAGACGGCTGACAGTCTGATGACCGCCAGTAAGCCTCTCACAACACGAGTCTCGTGAGGAGCAGTTCGTTGAGTTGTGGGGAAATCGAAGTGTAACCACATTGCTTCAAAAGCTCAATTGTAATAGTAATGATTATTCCTCCTTCTTAAACTCATCTACCCAATCGCTCAATAGTGTTTGTATTGGCATTATTTCTTCTTTACTAGCACCACTATAAAATATTCTTTTCCACTCTTCAAATACTATGTCATGTTCCTCTGAGGATTGGATCTTACCTCTTTTAATTATAGCGGATGGACTGTTATCCATGATGGTGCAATTTTAATGAGTACTGTTGTTTTTTGGTGTATTGATAAAACTACTCAATATACCTGGGACTGAGAAACTTTATTCAATATTGGATCTCAACCTGCTTAATATCAGAGTGCGTATTCCTGCGATTCCGGACACTGATTCCTGGTTTAACCGGACACCTTATAACCATAGTTATTTTAGTGAAGTAATGGATATGTAATTGATTGTTTTAATATTGAGATTTTTGTATGAACTCTAGGAGATGGCCGTCTAAGTTACTCTCCAAAAAGTAAATTCTGAGCCCGCTGTGTATGAATACAGCGACTATCTCCCTTCAGAAGTACCAATGTGCCACGCAGGACAGAAAGCTGCTTCTACAGCATACCTTCAAAGGGCCTTACCCCTTTATTCACCCGCTTACTTCAAATGTTAAGTCTGAATTGTTTTGAGAATATAAACCAATAACTTGTGGCATACAGCCATGGAACACCCCGCCTAATTCCATAAACTTCTCCAGCAGATCATGAGCCAGGAGCCTAAGCCTTTAATGAGCAAGGAAGAATTCCATTTTGATGGTCTTGCTATGAATGTGATGGAGTTGGTGGGTGATCGGTGGGTGGTGTGGTTGCAATACATACCCTGGTTAATGCCGCAGGATGCGATTCAGTTGTCACCCTTGACCTCACTATCATCATCGGGGGCCACTTACCAGTGGTTCGATTGTGGCAATCACTATGCATTCAGTGAGGTTTCAATCTTTCCAAATCCCACCAACGGGAAAGTCAGCATCAATGTGGGCTCCACTGGCTCATATGGTCTGAAGGTATTCTCTTCAAATGGTCGGCTCATTTACCAAAACGAGGAGATCCAGGGTGAAATCTACCAGTTTGATTTGGATGCTCCCCCAGGAATCTATTTTATTAATCTTTCACAGTAAAGTTCACCTGAAATAAAATATCCACAAGGTCTTCAACCCTCACAAGTCCAAAGACTTTTACAGGTGGCTCCAATAGAAATTCTGACATGGAAAGGGTAACACGCCCTCTGACATATAATTTGTCTGGCGAAATCAAATCAATGGCACAGGGTATTTCAAATAATTTGGAAGTACCTGCCAGAGTAATTGTCACCTGGAGGGTGTTTGATTGATATTCCTGTGCAAAGTCTGTGAGGCCCGACAACTGAATGGTGATTTCAGGATGGTTTTCTGATTGCAGCAGTTTTTCAAAATCTTTTTTCAGCCCGTTGGAAGAAGTCTCAAAATCTACGATGGGAATATGTAGAATGGAAGTATTGGCACATTCCTCATCAACCACAACGGAACCCTCAAGGGGGTATGTGAGGCTGAATGTATTCAGATTTGATTTTCCAATGATCTGAATCTGACCTGAATCCGAACTCAGAGAGTTAGCAGGTGAACCAGGCATAATGCTGGAAGCCCCCCGAAGTATGAAAAGGAACAGGAAAACAGCAATCCCGAGCTTCATATTTTGAGTTTATTGGACAAGGTCATTCCACAGGTAACTCTGTGAAATGACCTTGAATAATTCTTTGTGATTTAGAAGGAGATCGCAGCCTCAACCATGACACCGTTAAATCCGGCATTGTTGCCATACTGGACAAAATTGTCGTAATCCTGGTTCACATATTCAGCCTTAAGAAGAATCGACTCGGAAATGAACCAGCCAGCCCCGATCTGGTATCTTGATACGGACTGGTCCTGGTCGTTGGATACACCATTGTATCGACCACCTGCATAGTACTGCTCGTCTTTCCCGAAGCGGTAAAGTGCCTCAATAGCGTATTGCGCAAAAGCAAAATCTGCACCGCTGAAGGCCCCTGTTCCGGTTGTGTTTTCAAAAGTTCCGAAGAGTTCCAGCCCCTTGTACTTTGTGAACAGATTTACCATCACGGCTACATTCTTATCTGTTAAGCCCGGTGACCATCGGCCCGACAAATGATTTTTGGAGATATCCACATCGTCGGCACTCCCTGTTTGCTGATTCATCACCAGGTAATACCTCGATCCTGTACGATCGCCGTAATATAATGAACCAAAATGGTGGTTGCCCACATAATAACCCGAAGCGGTGGCACGCAATCTGAAGTCATCGCTGAATTGCTTGTCATATCCCACTTTGCCATAGAATCCGAGCTCTTCTCCCATATTGTATTCTGTATATTCCCCACTGAAACCATTGTAACCAACAAGTGCAGGTTTTAGACTTCCTGTGGTGATACCAGCCATCGCAATCAGTCCGTTGGATCTGACCATAAATTCAGCTGCAGGAGCGGTAGTGAAGGCATCTAAAATATAGTTGCCAACAAATGGATTGGCGAGTACATCTCCATTGTCTGATCGCCGAAAGTGCGCATCACCATAATTCAGTTCCATCACACCCACTTTAATTGTAGTTACATCCATCACCTGGTCGATGAAATCAGAATTAAAAAATTGCAGCTGGTCCAGCAGCAGATATCCACCTTTGACCCATGCTTCTGCGTGATGCCTGGAGGAGAGGTAAGTTGTAAGATTTACCTCGATCCCCGGTGCAAGCAGCGCAGATATGGTAAAATTCGCAGTTGGCAGATTGATGTTATTTCCCAGGGGAATCAATGCACTGTCAGCTGTATGGTTCAAACCCTGGTACTGAACAGCAAAGTCAGCCCCCACCTTCACTTTTACTTTGCTAAAATCATCTCCACTGAGGGGAGCCTCTTCAAAGCCTTGCCCAAAGAGTGACATTGTCGAAAGGACAATCGCAGTTAATAATGTAAGTTTCTTCATTGTATTATGGTTAAAAGATTATTAAATAAATGTTTAGAAGGCCGCACTGTTACGGCCCCCGAGTTTCCAAACTGTAGCGAAAATTATTTCTATCTGGTCCCCTGTCTTCATGGTTCCCATCATTGCGGTTGGGGGTTCTATGTCATATTCTGTGAGCAAAAGGGAATGTGATCCTTTCACAACGATTTGTTCTCCATTGTGCGTTCCGGTAAATGAAACTTTTATGATTTTACTTTGCCCATTGATGCTTAAATTGCCCGTTACCAATCCAGTAAATGATCCTTCCTTATAGGTAAAGGGATCCGCCGAGGTCATTTTAAAACTGATCGTGGGGTGGACTTCTGAATTCAAAGCCTTCCTGGTTTTTCTATCCATGATGTTATTCCCACTTTCGATTTTTGTGGAAGGAAGAATCAGAGATAGGGACTCAATGCCCACCGCTTTTGATTGTTCGGCAATAAAAGTGGCCGATCCTGTAGGTTCAAATACATCCATCTCCCAGTCGTGGACCGATGATGTACCTGTAATTTTAATGGTGCATTCATTTGCCTGTAAAGCAAATAGACCCTGTGCATTTAATCCGGTAGACCATATACATATTGAAAGCAGTAATACCCGCTGTATATTCTTCATAATCGATTCTCTTAATTAGTCATCCTACCATTCTGATAGAATTCGAGGTGCAAAAGTAATATTTTTCTGTTATTTCTCTAACAATTACATATTTTTTAACTTTCTTTATTGTGATTCATTTCACGTCTATAATATACACTGCTGTTATAATGCGTGTTAGGAAGTCGCAGAGCGCAAATATGCTTCTGCGTTTTGGTTACATTCGTGGGAATACTTGATCCGGATAGCTATGGATGCAGCATCGAATCTTACTTCTGGTTGAACTTAAGTCGTACAGAAAACTATTGGAAAGCATATCACATAGTGACCAGCGGGAATGGCCAAATCTTATATACGGTATCACTGTCCGGCAGTTACTGCTGTTACCACATCGGGTTTTTCATCGTTACTTAAATCAGCAACAGTGAGACTATAGCTTGATTTCTTAAACTACATGATCAATTACTTCTTCACTCAATTCAGAATCATACATATCATCTAATTCAAACAATTCGTATTTTGGTAAGGAAGCTAAGGGTCTGTAGAATAGATTGTGTAAACGCCTAAGTTCATATTCTACATCTATCTTCAAATTTAATCAAAGAACTGAGTCAGCGCCTCCAAATTGTTGTAGATGTTGTCCAAAAGGTCATCCGCGAATTCCTGACCGAATTCAGAGAATTGCTCAATTGGCCATTCTGAAATATTCCAGACCCCCATATGAACAAATGAGTCTCTTTCAAATGCAAAACCATTTTTGCCAACAACCGCTCGCTTTGGAATGTAATACACGTCTTTCTTCTCATCTGCGTGATTTCCGCCTACCTCAAGGCTGGCCTTGCCGCACTAAGGCTCGCTTGTTACTTTGTGAAATACGATCATATTACCATCTTCATAAACTGACTGGGGAAAAACGAACAAAGGTTGATCCACCTCCGGGCAGAAACACCGGAGTGTTTTGAGTTGAATTATTTTGCTTTCATTCCGGAAGGAAGTTTTCCATCACCCAGACCGCTGCAATCCTGGAGGTAATGGTGTAGAAGGCGAAACGTTGCCCATCGGGATGAATAGAAAGATGTTCTATCTGGCTCATTTCTAGTCCAAGTTTCTCAGGTTCTCCGCCCTCTACAGGTATTCGCCATAAGCTACATTTGTTTTGTTCGGGTTGCCGCACTGAATTGCCCGGTGGTCTTATTACAAAGAAAATATACTTACCATCAGGGGACCATGCGATTGAACGTCCAAATCCCTCACCTTTATCTAATCTGTAAAGTTCCCGGGATTCTCCTCCGCTAGCCGGCATAACTCTCAGTACTTTACTCTGCCAATTTATAAAAACCAGCCAGTTGCCATCGGGTGAACAGAATAAGACTAACCTACCTTTATCGGATGCGAGATAGAGTTCCTTTTCTGCACCACTTCCTTTTTCCTGAACCATAATTTGAGAGAGAGTATTAAGGTTCGTACTCGCATAGAAAATATGTTTTCCATCGGGTGACCAGTTTCCACCGCCACCATTCTGCACGATGGTGGTAACATCTCCAGTCAGAGCATCAATCTGATATATTCCCCAACGATTAGATAAATCCTTACCCGTTACAAGAATAGAGCTCCCATCAGGAGACCAACGGGGTAATTCAATTTGTTTGAGTTTGGGATGGAATTCTCTCTCCTCACCGGTTTCAAGAGAATGAATACAGAGAACATCACTATGCTCAATACGCCGTATGTAAACCAGGAATTTTCCGTCAGGCGAGTAATCGGGGTTCAGGTTGTGTCCCTCGAAACTTTTAATTGCTCTCTTCGGCGGAACCAGGGTTTCGCCTGTCTCCGGATCGAGTTTGGCGAAATAAACATCGCGTATAAATTCTCCTCCGAAGTGGTAGTAAAAAGTACCATCCCCGGTGAATCCCATTGTGTGGAATCGTCCAAAATCGGGTTTAACCAGTTCGGGAGCTCCCTGTGGTTTTCCGTCAGAGACAGCAATGAGCCATGCACTTTGAGTTCCGGTCCGGTCACTGCTAAAGAGGATATTTTTCCCATCCGGCGCCCAGCCGAGAACAAAGTCATCGGCGGGGTGCTCAACCAGTGTAATTTCACGACTCCCATCGGTTGAC